>ULQY01054008.1_pt1 | contig 17183 bp, 10 predicted proteins | sample 1954671 | NCBI WGS metagenome assembly ULQY01 (sample SAMEA4835660, study PRJEB28245) | human gut metagenome | biome: gut microbiome; material: fecal sample | place: Denmark | collected 2008 | reverse complement strand
AAGATTGCAGCCTTTGAAAAATAATATGTAAAAAATAATTAATTAATAAAAAGCAAAAACCGCCAGATCCGTTATTGCACGGATTCTGACGGTTTTATGTATACACTAAAATTGATTTTTAATTTTAATCAGCCCATCTCTCCACGAATGTCCCGTGTAGGCGGATCCATCGGATAATTACCTGTAAAGCAGGCATCACAGAATCCCGTTCCTCCACAAATCATCTCGCTTAATCTGTCAACTTCAAGATAACCGAGCGAATCTGCTCCTATTATTTTACAGATTTCATCTACTGTCTTTCCTGTAGCGATAAGCTGGTCTTCTGACGGAATATCCGTACCGAAATAACAAGGATGTTTAAATGGCGGTGAACTTATACGCACATGAACTTCCTTTGCTCCGGAATTTTTAAGAAGGCTTACAATTCTTGCACTTGTTGTACCTCTTACGATTGAGTCATCAATCATAACAACTCTCTTTCCGGCAACTGCTTCTTTTAATACGTTAAGCTTAACTTTTACGCTTGATTCTCTCTGTGCCTGTTTCGGCTTGATGAAAGTTCTTCCGACATAGTTATTTTTTATAAATGCATTTCCGTAAGGAATACCTGATTCAAGGGAAAATCCAAGTGCCGCAGGATTTCCCGATTCAGGAACACCTACAACCAAATCTGCATCTACAGGATGAGTTTTTGCAAGAATACGTCCTGCGTTAATTCTTGATTCATATACACCCATTCCATCAATCTTACTATCAGGTCTTGCAAAATAAATATATTCAAATATACATCTTGCGGTATTTTTCTGACAAAGTGATGTATCAGATTCAATTCCTTTGCTTGTAATTGTTACAACTTCGCCCGGAAGTACATCTCTTACAAATTCCGCACCGACTGTATCTAATGCACAGGTCTCTGATGATAAGAAATATGTATTATCTCTCTTACCAATGCAAAGCGGCTTAAATCCAAACGGGTCTCTTGCACCGATAAGCTTTCTCGGACTCATTACTACAAGCGAATAAGCACCTTTTATCTTTAACATTGCATTTTTAACTGCCTCTTCGACAGTTCCTACTTTGAGTCTTTCTCTCGCAATAAGGTATGCAATTACTTCTGAATCAATAGTTGTCTGAAAAATAGCACCTGTATATGACAATTCTTCACGCAGCTCTACTGCATTAAGAAGATTACCATTATGTGCCATACCGAGTGTTCCCTTGACATAATTAAGAACAAGAGGCTGTGCATTCTCACGGACACTGCTGCCAGCTGTCGAATAACGCACATGTCCAACACCGATATTTCCTTTTAATTTTTCAAGATTTTCCGGATTAAATACTTCATTTACAAGACCCATATCTTTGTAAGACATTACCTTGCCCTTAGGACCATTGGTATCACTTACGGCAATACCGCAGCTTTCCTGTCCTCTGTGCTGTAATGCAAAAAGACCATAGTATATTGTAGATGCAACGTCTTCTCCATCAAAATCATATGCCCCGAATACTCCGCACTCCTCATGAAGCCCGTCAAAATCGGCTGTATTCATAATATTATTGTTATCCATCAACTTCTCCATACTCTTATTTGTCTAAAATTATTTAGAAAATGGTGTGCCTGTTAAAAGTTCATATGCTTCTTTGTACTTGTCAACAGTCTTTGTTACAACCTCATCAGGAAGAAGTAAATCATTATCAGGATTTGCCTTTAACCAGTCTCTTACAAACTGTTTATCGAATGAAGGCTGTCCCTGACCAGGCTTATAGCCTTCCAATGGCCAGAATCTTGAACTGTCCGGTGTGAGCATCTCATCGCCGATTACCACATTGCCATCTTCATCAAGACCGAATTCAAACTTTGTATCAGCAATTATAATGCCTTTGCTAAGTGCATATTCTGCACATTTCTTATAAAGTGTGATTGTGCAGTCCTTTATTTTTGTAGCATAGTATTCGCCTTTTCCAGGAAATGCTTTTTCAAGAACTTCAATACTTCTCTCATATGAAATATTCTCGTCATGGTCGCCAACTTCTGCCTTTGTACTAGGTGTGTAGATTGGCTCAGGAAGCTTTTCAGACTCCTGTAATCCTTCAGGAAGCTTAATGCCACAGACTGTTCCATTTTCTTTGTAGCTTGCCCAGCCGCTGCCTGTGATATAACCTCTTACGATACATTCAATAGGAAGCATCTTTAACTTCTTGCACTTCATACTTCTGCCCTTATATTCATCCTTCTGGAAGAATTTAGGCATATCATTAACATCTACAGAAAGCATGTGATTAGGAACTACATCCTTTGTGTAATCAAACCAGAACTTTGACATCTGTGTAAGAATCGCACCTTTATCAGTAATCTTATTCTTCAGGATATTGTCAAATGCTGATATACGGTCTGTTGCAACCATTATCAAGCTGTCACCATTGTCATAAACTTCTCTTACTTTTCCTTCATAAAGTAATTTTAAGTTTTCCATTATAATCCTCCGTTTCTGTACATGTCTGTCCCGGCATAAGGACCCATGCCATCATATTAATATTGGTTAAGCATGTCACTTTTTAAAGCAACACAGACAAATTATATAACAAAGAAATGTCAAAATCAATAATCTGTGTGTTTTATGCAAAAATAATATTGATTTTACCTGCTTATTCCCACCTTATCAAGCCACTGCATAACATCACTCTCGCAACCGGCAAAATCTGCTTGATATATAGAAAATCCATCTGTCACCGTTGTTTTCAGCTCAAGATTTTTTATTTGTATTTTCAGTTTTGCCACCGCACGCAGTTAAATTAAATAATGTCATTACCTCCAATACGGCAGCAACTTTTGTATATACAGAACATCAATATATTTTCATTGTTTTTATATTATAACTATATTTTCCCCATTTATCACATTTTCTTTATTAGCTGCAAACATCGAATCTTTTATAGTAATATCGGAAATTGTGTTTTCACGGCCACTTATTGGCTCGATTTTTCCCGCTGTATCCCAGCCGTTACATTCTATCTGCTCAATGAGGATATTTTTGAAATACGGCACATCGCTCTCATCAACCTGTGCAATCGTCTCATTTTTATCAAGTAAATTGAGCACATATCCCATCGTGAGGATTACAGCTTCGTTTTTTATGTCTATCATATTAATATTACGGATTGTAATGTCTTCTACAACACCGCCGCGTCCCATTGCACTCTTTATGCGGATGCCGACGTCTGTACCTGCAAATGTACAGTTTTCGACGAGTATATTTTTTACATCACGCGACATCTCACTTCCGATTACGAATCCGCCATGGCCTTCATTTACTATGCAATCATGTATATAAAGATTTTCGCATGGATCTTCAAATGTTCTCGCCTCAGCATTTTTTCCTGATTTTATGCAGATTGCATCATCACCTGTTTCAAATGTGCTGTTGTATATTTCAACATTGTGGCACGATTCAACGTCTATTCCATCACCATTTTGTGCATAATACGGATTGCTTACCGTAATGTCACGCACAGTAAGATTTTTACAGAATATCGGATGTATGTTCCATGCAGGAGAATTCATAAATGTTGCCTGTTCCAGAAGTACATTGCTGCAATTTTTAATTTCAATCATAACAGGTCTGTAAAAATCATAATAATCTGCGGCCTGTGGCAATATGTCATGTGTTTTTCCCTGAATATTTGCCTTGTTTCCAAGATATGCACTTTCTGACGGAAACCATATGCCCCCCTCTTTTGTTTCAATAACATAATCGCTCTTTTTAAGGAGTGCATCCCACTGTCTTTCTGTAAGCTTGAACTGTTTTACAGGACGCCATAAATCGCCGCTTCCATCTATAACACCATATCCGCTTATTGCGATATTTTCAGCTCCGTCCGCTGAAATAGGTGAAACTGTTCTTATACATTCCTGACCTTCATAATTAGTAATAACTAACGGATAGTCTTTCTTATTTTTTGTGAATTTAAGAACTGCTCCACGTTCAAGATAAAGACGAACCCCGGATAAAAGCCTGATTGGTGATGTCATCCATACCCCCTGCGGAATTACTACCGTACCGCCGCCCTGTGACGACATACTTTTTATTGCCTCATTTATGACTCTTGCATTTATTCTTCCTGTATCGTCATCATATACATTTTTAACAGCACCATATGCTGTAATTGATGTCTTTCTATCAGGAAATTCAGGAACTGCCACTTTAAAATTTTCTTTTAACATAAATTTCTCCTTATAAAATTTTTCTCATCTAATTATTCTTGATTCTGTACTTACCAAATTTATTTTCTAACAAAGCCGGACTGCATAACCAGCCCGGCTTTTCATGATTTTATTATAAAAGCTCTTTTAAAATTTTATTTACAAGACCAGGATTTGCTTTTCCTTTCATTGCTTTCATCGTCTGTCCGACAAGGAAACCGATTGCTTTATCTTTACCATTTCTGTAATCTTCAACTGACTGCGGATTGTCTGCAATCACTTTTTCAACTACCGAACGAAGCTCGCCCTCATCGCTCACCTGTGCAAGACCTTTTTCTTTCACATAAGCTTCAGGGTCTACATCTTCGTCAAATATAACGGCAAATATGTCTTTTGCAACAGAACCGTTGATAGTACCTGCCTCTACAAGCTTGATAAGCTTTGCAAGATTTTCAGGTGAAAATGTAATATCTTCAGGCTCCATGTCCTTATCTTTAAGAATTCTCATTGTCTCGCCGAGAATCCAGTTAGAAACTTTCTTTGGCTGATTGCAAAGTGATGTTGTTGCCTCAAAAATATCAGCAAGTTTCTTGGAATCCGTAATAAGATTAATGTCATATTCAGGAATTCCATACTCTGTAGCATAACGTGCCATTTTTTCTGTCTTAAACTCAGGCTGACGGCTTCTGATTTCACCAAGCCACTCATCGCTTATGTTAAGCGGAACAAGGTCTGGGTCTGGGAAATATCTGTAATCCTGTGCATCTTCCTTTGAACGCATTGCATATGAATACGCCTTATTGTCGTCCCATCTTCTTGTTTCCTGAATAACGGCTTCTCCCGATTCAATCAAATCAATCTGTCTGTCACGCTCTGCTTCAATAGCTCTTGAAATAGCAGAAAATGAGTTAAGATTCTTTGTCTCTGTTCTTGTGCCGAATTCTGTACTTCCGACTTCCCTTACCGAAAGGTTTACATCGGCTCTCATTGAACCCTCCTGAAGTTTGCAATCAGATGCTCCGAGATACTGTATTATAAGTCTTAATTTTTCAAGATAAGCGATTACTTCCTCGGCACTTCTCATATCAGGCTCAGATACGATTTCGATGAGCGGAACGCCTGAACGGTTGTAATCAACATATGAAACATCTTCCCAGTCATCATGGACAAGTTTTCCGGCATCTTCTTCCATGTGGATTTCATGGATTCTTATTGCCTTCTCTGTTCCATCTTCAAGCTTAATATCAACATGTCCGTTACGGCATATCGGAAGATATAACTGTGAAATCTGATAATTCTGTGGGTTATCAGGATAAAAATAATTCTTTCTGTCAAATTTGCAGTGCTGTGTTATTGAACAATTTGTAGCAAGACCAACTGCTGCCGCATACTCCACAACCTGTTTGTTAAGGACAGGAAGCGAGCCCGGCATACCTGTGCAGACAGGGCATGTATGTGTATTAGGTGCACCGCCGAATGCTGTTGAACAGCCGCAGAAAATCTTTGTTTTGGTAGCCAGTTCTACATGAACTTCAAGGCCAATAACTGTTTCGTATTGTTTCGACATATTATTTTTTCCTCCTTACTCAAATTTACCGCGTGCCTGCTCATATGCGTAGGCAGTCTGAATTAATTTCTTTTCGTTAAAGCAGTCACCGATAAGCTGGACACCTATAGGAAGACCGTTATCGTCTTTTCCGCACGGAACGCTTATGCCCGGAAGTCCTGCAAGATTTACGGAAATTGTATAAATATCACCAAGATACATCTTGATAGGGTCTGCAAGTGATGAACCGAGCTTAGGGGCTGTTGTAGGTGCAACAGGTCCGAGTATTACGTCATACTTTGCAAATGCCTCATCAAAAGCCTTCTTTATCATAGCTTTTACACGAAGTGCTTTAAGATAATAAGCATCGTAATAACCTGAACTTAATACGAATGAACCAAGCATGATTCTTCTCTTAACCTCAGGACCGAATCCTTCTGAACGCGTCTTTTTATACATGCTGTGAAGTCCGTCATAATCTTTTGCACGGAAACCGTATTTTACACCGTCGAATCTTTCAAGATTTGAACTTGCTTCTGCTGCTGCTATTGTATAATAAGTCGGAATAGCATACTCTACAAGACTCAAATCAAATTCTTCAACAATAGCACCTTTTGACTTTAAAACTTCCGCTGCCGAAAGAACTGCCTCTTTTACCTGCGGGTCAAGACCTTCCCCGAAATAATCTCTCGGAATACCGATTCTCATTCCCGCAACATCATCTACAAGTGCTGATGTAAAATCTGTATCTTTTCTTTCAACTGATGTTGAATCTTTCTTATCATGTGATGCGATTACTTCCATGATAGTTGCACAGTCCGTAACGTCTTTACAAAGAGGTCCAATCTGGTCAAGAGATGAACCGTATGCGATAAGTCCGTAACGTGAAACTGTTCCGTATGTCGGTTTCATGCCGACAACACCGCAGTATGATGCAGGCTGTCGTATAGAACCGCCTGTGTCAGAACCAAGTGCACAGAAGCACTCATTTGCTGCAACTGCCGCAGCCGAACCGCCTGAAGAACCGCCCGGTACATGCTCTGTGTTCCACGGATTCTTAGTCGGACCGTAAGCTGAAGTCTCGGTTGTAGAACCCATGGCAAATTCGTCCATGTTTGTCTTTCCGATGACAACAGCTCCCGCTTCTTCTATTCTTTTTACAGCTTCACTTGAAAACTGTGGTATAAAATTTCCTAATATTTTTGATGAACATGTTGTAAGAACACCCTCTGTACACATGTTATCTTTTATTGCAATCGGCACACCTGCAAGAGGTCCTGTAAGTTCCCCTGCCTCAATCTTTTTCTGGGCTTCTTTTGCTGCCGAAAGTGCTGCTTCCCTGTCAAATGTAACATAACAGTTAAGCTCTTCTTCTTTGCTGTCAATGTTTGCAATAACAGCTTCCATTGCCTCTACCGCTGTGGTTTTTCCCGACTTAATCTGCCCGGCAAGTTCCACTGCTGTCAAATCCAACAATCCCATGGCCGCTCCTTTCTATTCAACAGTTTTTGGTACAACAAATGTCTTGTCTTTTCTTTCCGGTGCGTTGAAAAGTGTTTTTTCGCTTTCATCACCGTTAGTAACAACATCTTCACGCATTACATTTTCAATAGGAAATACGTGTGACATAGGCTCAACGCCTGTTGTATCAAGCTCATTAAGCTGGTCAATATAATCAAGCATGCTCGCCATATCTTTCTTAGCCTGTTCTTTTTCTTCGTCAGAAAGTTCAAGCTTGGCAAGGATACCTACATAATCAATCGTTGCGTCATCAATTACGTTTGCCATATAATCCTCCTTGTTTTGCGAAGCAAAATCCGAGCCCCTCACGGCGAGGAGAGGATTTGTCCTCCTTGTTTTGCGAAGCAAAATCCAATGTGCGGCACTGCCGCACATTGTTCTCATGCGTATTTTAATCACGGACTTTTATGTGAACTTCTCTAAGCTGCTGCTCTGTTACCTCATTAGGAGCACCACACATAAGATCCTGTGCAGTACCGCTCATTGGGAATGCGATAACTTCACGGATATTTTCCTCATTTGTAAGAAGCATAATCATTCTGTCGATACCAGGTGCCATACCTGCGTGTGGCGGTGCACCGAACTGGAATGCGTTATACAACGCTCCGAACTTCTCCTTTAATACTTCTTCATCATATCCTGCAATTTCAAATGCCTTAACCATTATCTGCATATCATGGTTTCTTACGGCACCTGAAGAAAGTTCTACACCGTTACAAACAATATCATACTGGTAAGCAAGAATATCAAGCGGGTCTTTTGTATTTAATGCTTCAAGACCACCCTGTGGCATTGAGAAAGGATTATGTGTAAATCCAATCTTCTTTGTCTCCGGGTCTCTTTCAAACATTGGGAAATCGTTGACATAACAGAAACGGTAAGCATCTTTTTCAATAAGGTCGAGTCTTTCACCGAGTTCTGTTCTAATCTGTCCTGCATAATATGCAGCTCTGTCTTCTTTGTCAGCCATGAAGAAAATTGTATCTCCTGCCTGAAGTCCTGCAAGTTCTCTGATTTCACCCTTTAACTCATCTGGAATAAACTTATCAATTGGTCCCTTATATGAAAGGTCATCTAATACTTCAAGATAACCGAGACCACCCATTCCGAGACCTGTAGCAAACTTGAGGAGCTTTTCATGCTGTCCCTTTGAAAGCTTTGCATGAACATTTATAGCTCTTACAGTCTTATTCTGGAACGGCTTGAAAGTACATTTATTAAAAAATTCAGAAAGGTCTATAATTCTTAACGGATTTCTGAGGTCAGGCTTGTCTGAACCAAACTCAAGCATAGCCTGCTTGTAGCTTATGATTGGATAAGGAGCCTGTGTAACCTTGAATCCCTTTGGTGCAAATTTTTCAAATGTTTCTGAGAGAACTTCCTCACCTACACGGAAAACATCTTCCTGTGTTGCAAAGCTCATCTCAAAGTCAAGCTGATAGAATTCTCCCGGTGAACGGTCAGCTCTTGCATCTTCATCCCTGAAACATGGTGCAACCTGAAAATATTTATCAAAACCGGATACCATAAGAAGCTGCTTATACTGCTGTGGTGCCTGTGGAAGTGCATAGAATTTTCCCTTATATTTTCTTGAAGGAACGATATAATCTCTTGCACCTTCAGGAGAAGAGGCACAAAGTATAGGTGTCTGAATCTCCAAAAATCCCATATCTGTCATTTTCTGTCGAAGGAATGAAATTACCTTTGAACGGAAAATGATATTGTCTTTTACTTTCTGATTTCTAAGGTCAAGATAACGATATTTGAGACGAACATCTTCTCTGACCTCTTTTGAAGTCATAACTTCAAACGGAAGTGTCTGATAAACCTGTCCGAGCATGGTAATTTTCTTTGCTTCAAGTTCGATTGTACCTGAAGGAATCTTTGGATTGTATGTCTCCTCATCTCTCTTTTCCATGATACCTTCTATACTGATACATTCTTCTTTTTTGATTCCCTTTAAAAGTTCTGCATCTCTAATAACTACCTGAAGCACACCATACATATCTCTTAAATCGATAAATGATACACCGCCGTGGTCACGGATATTCTCTACCCAGCCCGCTACTCTTAAATTGCTGTCAATATCCTGTTCACTGACCTGATTTAATGTTCTGTCTCTGTAAATGTTTGACATCGTAATCTCCTTTCTTAACTACGCTCTTTTTGAAAAAGCCTTATGTGCGGCAAAATATGTTTTTAATTTTGTCACACACAAAAGCCCCGGAATACATTAATTGTATCCCGGGGCGAATAAACTTATTATCCGCGGTACCACCCGCATCAGATATGCACTTACAAAAATTACATATCTCTCATTAGCACTTAACGCGTGCAACGAAATAACCTAGCCGCCAAATTCAAATCATATCCGTCGGTTCAGCTATCCAACTCCGGAGTGTTCCCTCAATCAATTCCCTGCGGGTGCTCTCAGCCGACGACACCACTTTCCTGTCAGGTTCCATGAAAAAGAGTCTCTTTCACAGTCTTTATAATATATTCTGTTATTGCCTTACAGAGCTGTCCGCCCACTAAAGACATTTTGATATTGGTATCATAACATACGAAAATATTTTATTCAAGGACTATTTGAAAAATTTCAACGCTGCCGTCGTTATAAATGCCTGTATCGGAACCGTCAGTATCACGCCGATTGTACCGCAGAGTCCGCAGACTATTTCTGTTATTATGGAATTGTAACCCATAATCTGAAGGAAAGGCATCTCATAAGAATATATCGTAAGAAGTGTTCCCGTTGCCGAACCCGTGTATGCAAGAATGAGTGTATTTGACATGGTTCCCATCATATCGTGTCCGACGTGCATACCTGACATAAACAGCTCTTTTGCTTTCAAATCAGGTGCCTTTTCGTGAATCTCGGTTATAGCGGCAACTATAGATACGCTTACGTCCATCACCGCACCGAGTGACGATATTAATATTCCCGCATACAAAATATCCGAAACATGCAGTTTTGAACTGTTGGCTATATATATCATTGATTCCGCATCAGACATGTTATATCCGTTTAGATTTGACAGGCTGCCCGCAATCATTGCAAGGCCTCCCGACAAAACTATGCCTACTGTTGTTCCGATTATTGCACAGACCGTCTTTGAAGAAACTCCGTTTAATATATATATCGATGCCGCAAGAATCACAACCGATGTGAGAAGTGCCGCAAATATCCCGTTCAGACCGATATAAAGAAGCGGAACATACATACATATTACACATATAAATGTAAATATCAGTGCGTAGAGTGCCGCTGCTCCTTTTTTGCCTCCGACAAGCACAAGACAAAGCGAAAACAGCCCAAGCAGAACATATACCATCATTGTCCTGTCATAATTGTACACAGAACCCGTAATCACACCATCTATATCTTTTACTACCGCAATAACCTTTGTTCCTGTCGTGCAGAATGCACCTCTTTGAAATGAATTTGAATTATCAAGTTCACAATTCTGCCCCTTATACTGACCGCCGGTAATCTTTGCGGATACTTTCTGTGCACCGCCGAATGGCTGTCCTCCCGAATTATCTTCTATAATTTGTGTGACCTTTGCTTTTACATATACAACATTATTATTTGCTTTGATATGAGTTCTCTTAATTTGACAACTTCCGATGATAATCCCCGCAAGAATCACCATCGGAAGAAGTACACGGAGAACTCTTTTATATAAATTTCTCCTGTTATCCATTAAATTATGCCTCTTTTTTCTTTATAACGGTAACTGCCCCGATACCTGACGCTGACAGTCCAAGAAGCACAAACAGCCATATCTTTGCCCTGTCACCTGTTTCAATCGAACCAATAAGCTTATCAGAATTTGTATTTTCCTGATTATCTGAATCGCTGCCGCCCGTATTGACTCTTTCATTTTTCTTTGCTGTCGTAAATTCATATACACCGCTCTTTTCAATATCCGACGCTGTATTGGTTACAACCGCATACCACGCATAATCTGTATTTTCTTTAAGATTTGTCAATTCAAGTACAGCTTTTCCTGTTGCACCGTCTGCTTCCGCATTTACGTTTCCAAGCTTCTCATTTGTATACACGTAAGCTGAAAAGCTCTTTTCAAGAATTGTCTGCTCTTTCGTATTGAAATTAACGTCGAGAACCATCTGGTCAACACCCGTTGCCGATGCACCTTCTACATTCAATGTGTGAAGTTCTGTATCATAATAGTTAAAATCGTCCATGCAAGGAGAATATGAATTCATATAAATCTTGTTATTATCAAGGTCAAAATACAGGAACTTAATATATTCGTTACCGCCTTCAAATCCTGACTGATAATCGGTACAAATCTGATATACTGTTCTGTCGTTCCTGCCGTCGCCGTCATCATCAAACATTACAGTCTCATATGATGAGCCGTGATAATGGCCGTTTAATACCGCAAATACATTAGGATTCTTTTCAACAACATATTTCTGTACAAGCTGTCCATAATAATCAAGATAAGTTCCGCCGCTCTGCTTTACATTTGTGTATGTATGGAAGCAAAGGATTGCCTTTCTGTCACTATACTGTGAAAGGACCTGATTCATCCAGTCAATTTCGTCCTGATAAATATTCCAGCTCATGTATACAATGATAAAATCCTGTCCACCCTCACTTATCAAATCATAATGGCCTTTATTGTTCTGATATGTTCCACCATATGTAGGCTGTGTCTTAAATCTGTTTTCTCCGAAATATTTGTAATAATTTTCATAATCTGCAAGACCTGCCGCAACATCGTGATTTCCGCCAAGAACGCCGTAAGGCATGCCTGCTTTGTCAAGAATTCCCATTGCTTCGTCGGCATTTTCCCACTCATAGGTCATATCGACATCATCTACAATATCGCCTGTATGAATAACATATTTAATTTTACGCTTGTCAGCATTATTTACAATCCAGTTATTAATATTAGTAAAATGATGCTGCCATTCCTCCGCATAATACTGTGTATCCGTCTCCCACGCGAAACAGAAATCGTAATCGTCCGGAACATTTGTACCGTCCCAGTCTGCATTATTATTTACTTTTTTATCAGTAACTGTATCAAGTTCCGGAAGTGATGAATCAGCAGTACACTGGACAATAATCGTCGCATTTCCGTCTTTTACATGATTTGCAGCTGTAAATCCGGCTTCTTTTATTGTTCCGTTTTCATCTGCTTTTGCAATTTCATCCCACTTATTTGAAGCAGTATTTAAAACGTACATTGTACTTGCATGCGTATTGTTACTGTTTGAAGCTTCACCGTCCCAGTTTGCGGCAATAATTTCATCATCTTTTACATCAGGTACATTTACCGTGTACTGTATATACGGAAGAATACCTTCTGATGTATCTGTTTTTATACTGTCGGCTTTTATCCTTTCAGCCCTGTAAAATGTTGCCGTTGTATCTGACTTGACATTTTCAAGGTTAAGATAAAGAGAAGCACTGTTATCCGTAATATCCGATGTTAAACCGTCCTTAATTGTTACCTTTGCACTGTCTGCCATAAATACCGCTGTCTTTGTTGTCTCATTTCCTGCAGCATCTTTTGCAAATGCTGTAATTGTATGCTGTCCGTCGCCCAAAGCAAAAGAGGTTGTTTCATATGTACCATTAATCTGCTCGCCGTCAAGAGCCACAACGAATTCTTCCAGTGTATTTGCTTCTGTAACTTTAGGACTGAGTGTAATATTTCCACCCAAAATGTCACCATCTTTTACACCAAGCTCAATCTCAGGAGCTTTGTTATCCACAATAAAAGTAACTTCTTTTGTATTTATGCCATCAGTTACCTTTAAAGTATGTTCACCTTCTGAAAGCTTTGTTGTATCCACCTGTGTACCAACTGCAGTAACTTCTGTAGCCGGAACTGTAAAACTCACATCCATATATGGACACATACCAGCTGAATCACCAATATAATGAACTGTTTCATAATCTGTGCTAAGATTTGTCTTTGCACTTGTAGCTGCATCATCCGGTCCGATTGACACCGGATAGTAAACGTTTCCATTAATAAGTTTTAATGCAAGATTTTTAACTGTAAAATCTTCTCTGTTCGCATCCGGCATAAGATATTCGTCACCTGTCGTGCCATATGTACCAGCCCAGAAACGGAGTGTTACATCATATGATGAATTTTCCTCATTATAAGTAAAATATTTATTATCAATATGTAGTGCCTGACCATCAAGTATTTGGTACTGCCACTTTCCTATTGAAGCAATTGTTTCGTTATCCGTTGTTGTAACCGCATTTCTAAAATAGCTGTCCCTGCCGTCAGCATGGAATGTAAAATACGCTCCGTCTTCAAGCATTGGCGTTGTTGTGCGTTCAATACCATCAATATATATTTTTGATAATAAATTATTGCCTCCGTCATTAGCTGTCATTGTTACGATTCCACTGACTTCCTCTTTATCACCTATATTTGTTCTGATTCCGTCAGTTTCATTTAATTTGTTAATTTCCACCTTGTAAATATTACTTAATGTGCTGCGGTATCTGTTATCCGCACTCACGTAAAATTCAACATAATCATGTGAAAATAATTCATCCGCAGGAATCAATACTTCATAAAGATTAGGAACTCTCCTGTTTACTTCTGTTGTTTTATTCCAGCTTCCTGTTCCGTCAAATCTGTAATATGTACTGATACCTGTTCTTGCAAGATTTCCTGTCTGCTCAAAATGGAAATCAACTCTTAACTCATCGCCCTGCATAATTGACTTTGGAACTGTATCATTTAGCTGTAAAGTCAATGCTGAACCATCATCTTTTGCATATGTATACTGTTCTGTGCTTACAGTTCCCATTGAAGTTGCTGCATTTGCTGTTTTAAGAAGCATTTCAGGTCCTTCTGGATTTACCATAAGTTCAGCCGATTTGTTATCCTTACAGTCAGAATTACCAACATAGCAGTAATTTGACACAAGTTTTCTTGTTCCGTCAGAATTTTTCTTATAAATCTCAACTGCACGGTTTGTATTGTTCATACCATTCTGACCCGTAACAATGTACACTGGAACATCTTCACTTATTTTATAAGCATCACGGAATTCTTTCTCTGTAGGAAAACTTGTATAATTTTTCAGAAAATTAATTCTGTAAAACCATATTACCGCTGTTTTTCCTGCCGGAATAACGCAGTTATCAGATGAACCTATACCCGACTCTGTATTTTCATCATAACGGCTTACATCAAGAATTTTTCGGCTGCCCTCTTTTACCTCATATCCAAACTGATATTCGTTATTCAAATCAACATCATGGTCTGTTGTATTGACAACTTCGACACATTCCATCAAATCATCACTGATTCCATATACACTGCTTCTGTTTATATCATTCGGTCTTACTTCCGTAATAAACACACCGTTGGCAATCTGTGAATCAGGAACTTTAGCCTTTACAAGACCATTAAGCTGTCCTGAGTATACATATCCCGGTGAAGGCTCACACATATCGCGGTATACTTCCATTTCATTTCCAATATCGGGAATTGAAAGTTCAACCGAAAATCCGTCCATTGTATTAACCTTATCCGTAGCCGTAAATGTTGAAACCACATTATTGCCAGCTTTTGTTTTTAATGAAAATGTTGATGTAACGCCCCAGTTCACACCACTTGTAACTTTAAGAACAACTGCATCGTCAGGAATTCTCATCTCTTCCCTGAATTCTGCTTCTGTAGGAATCGTAGTTGTGACATCACTTCTATAATTCCACAGTACAACCTTCTCTTCCGGCTGTATTACAACATCAGCATTATCATCCATTGTTGTAACTTTTTGAACTGTATCGTTATATACAAACTCATATGTATCGTTAAAATTAACAGGATTTTCATATGTACTTGTAATCTCGACAAATTCCATCAAATCGGTTGTACTTTTATATAACCTGATACTTTCGTAACCACTTTTTTCTCTTGAATTATTCTTCACACTCCGGTCTACGTCATTCTGATAAATCTCCGTAAGCCAAAGTCCCTCTTTGTTAAAACTCTCATTTACCGAAACATCTGCACCGCCTGTCTCGCTCGCAATAAGCGGTGAAATATTACCTAAGATACTGCCTGCTATCATAACAGCAGCCACAGTTCCCGCTACAATCCGTTTTTTTCTCCTTTTCATGACGTTCTCCTTATTAGTATAATTGCTCAAACATTTGAAAACGTCATAATTATAGTAATGTCATGTAAAATCCAATATCACAATTTGAAGAAATTTATGTAAAACTTTGTAAAATTTTTTAAAATATAATAATATATTATCACTGCTTATTTTCTTCTTTTAATTCTTTCTCCTTAAACTCCCACTTTTTTAATGTATAATCCCAGTTCCTGTATGCCCACCTTTTTATACACAGATAATATTTATCATCTGAATTTTTATATATAAGTATAAAATTCTTTGGCACAACATCCCTATCTTCATCTGCTTCAAAATCCTCACTAAACAGCTTAGTTCCTGTCACATAATATCCTATAATTTTCCCATTTTTATCCATCATGTTTTTTCCCCCTGTTCCCATACATCACATGCAAAATTGCTAATTGCACTGTCATAACTATAAAGCCTTGTAAGATTATATACTTTCGTTGTCTTTTTTAATTGTTCTCTTGCTTCATCACCGACGCCTTTGCTGTTTTCAACCGCCGTTAAATATCTTTGTCTGTCACTATTTAACTGATTCACCATATTGGCAGCCTGTTTTTTGCTTACTTCAAATTGACCATCATATAATCCAATATCATACAACTGTTTGAATTTTACCGTCTTACAAAATACTGGTATTGTGAAATCTTTTTCATACCACATTGCTGTATTTTTTATAACTGTTCTTGGACAATATATATACGTTAATATTCCTGCTACCAGCAACACATACGCCGCTATTGCTAATGTTAATTTTTTCTTCATTTGATTCTCCTAATATTTATGCACCCAATTACAAAAACCCCTATTCTTTGCTGATACTGCTCTGATTTGTGACTGTCAAATGCACCTGCACAAGTGCATGTATTTTCATAACAGCATAGCAAAAAACAGCTATCCCTGTACTGTTTGTGCATAAATAACATATTTTTGTATTTATGCAGGTACAAGTATAGCTGTTTTTTATTTTTCTGACTACAATTTTTATATTAATTGTTAAATATTTTTTCTGAGAGTTCAATTACAATTTTCTCATCTTCGCCGCACGAAGAAGATGCTTTGCAAGAACTGAAGTTGTTACTGAACCAACACCACCAGGTACTGGTGTTATAACAGATGTCTTTTGTGCAACATTGTCAAAATCCACATCACCACACAGATTTCCGCTTTCGTCCACATTGATTCCGACATCTATTACAACCGCATCATCAGCGACATAATCAGGCTTTATCATTTTTGCAGAACCCGCCGCCGCAACAAGCACTTCTGCATTACGGCATGTTCCTGCCATATCTTTTGTCTTAGTGTGGCATACAGTAACAGTCGCATTTTTTTTCATAAGCATCATTGCAACAGGTTTTCCGATTACAAGGCTTCTTCCGACTACCGTAACTCTCTTTCCTGTCAGGTCAATCCCGGCATAATCAATCATTTCAATTACTGCTTCCGCCGTACACGGTGCAAAACCGTTTACATCGCCTGCGTATACTTTTGCAAGATTAATCGGAGAAATTCCGTCAAGGTCTTTTACCGGGTTGATTCTTTCTTCTATTGCTTTTTCATTGATATGCTTAGGAAGCGGTCTTAAAAGAAGAATTCCGTCTATATTGTCATCTTTATTAATCTTGTCAAATTCTTTCTGGAATTCCTCATCTGTTATATCCTGAGGAAATACATATGATGTGCAGTCAAATCCGACCTTATCCATCTTTTTTGTCGCACCGCGTTCATACGAACAATCGTCGGGACGCT
>ULQY01026258.1_pt1 | contig 17248 bp, 9 predicted proteins | sample 1954671 | NCBI WGS metagenome assembly ULQY01 (sample SAMEA4835660, study PRJEB28245) | human gut metagenome | biome: gut microbiome; material: fecal sample | place: Denmark | collected 2008 | reverse complement strand
CTGAACCGGAAGAGATAATAAAGTCGTCGCAGATCACCCCGTGACCGATATGCACAGGTGCCGTCACATTACTATTGATACTGCCATTGGTCAGCCGACAGGTTCCACAGATGTGGCAATAATCACCAATCCTGACATTTCTGATTGAACCTGTATTAAGAATCATCACATGATCACCAATACTGCCGACAGTAGAAGCGTGCTTATTGGAATAGTAATCCGTAATCGCTTTCATGCGATTGATTAGTTCAGGACGATGACGGTACAACGCCAATATGTAGGCCTGATGCGCTGACAACTTGTCGTTAATGAGTACTTCACGCCCTCCTGTTTCATTAAGAACTGTCGCCTCTACCCCATTACCGAAAGTAGTAAGCCTGTCCACCAGAATGATATCCACATTCTCAATGAAGGTATCATTACCGATCTCATAATTAGCAATGTAGTTCTGAATGTTTTCAATGCAGCAGTTATCCCCTACTGTCACATTGTGCAAAGTTACATGACGCAATCCGGAATGTTTCCTGATGCCTCCCGGCAATGTAAATTCAGCATCAAATACACCCAGTTTCACTTCTCCCGAAAAACGGGTGTGATGAACGTACTCACAATTAAACCCCTCTGCAACTGATACATTTCCCCAATCATCAGCCAGACACGACTGGCTCTTTAACTGAAGCACTTCATCTTCAGTTAGTCTACGATAATCTTTCATATTAATAAATATAAGTAATGTGCCGCTTCCCCCAATCAGCAAAGCAGCACATTGATTAATTATTCCTCCTCTTCGTAGATCTGATAAAGAAAATCGTTATAGGGGTATTTCTGAACGTGTAATTCTTTCACTCGTTGATAAACTACGCTTTTCAGTTCGTCCATATTGATTCTTTCGCGGGCGGAAATAAAGAGACAGTTGTCTTCAATCTTTGCCATCCACGTCTTCATCAGTTCTTCGAGTGTTAAGTTTTCTTTCGTTCGGGGGGTAAGGTCATCCGGCGCTTTCTCCACATAGGTGTAAGCGTCTATTTTATTGAATACAAGTATCATGGGTTTGCCACCGCCGCCAATTTCGGCAAGTGTCTTGTTTACCACTTCGATCTGTTCTTCAAATCCGGGGTGAGAAATATCGACTACATGCACAAGCAAATCCGCTTCACGCACCTCGTCGAGCGTCGACTTGAACGAATCGACCAAATCAGTCGGCAATTTACGGATAAATCCTACCGTATCGGATAACAAGAACGGCAGGTTATCGATAATCACTTTACGCACAGTGGTATCCAGAGTAGCAAATAGTTTGTTCTCGGCAAACACTTCGCTCTTCGAGAGAAGGTTCATCATGGTTGATTTTCCGACATTAGTGTAACCTACTAATGCAACGCGTATCATGCGTCCACGATTTTTGCGCTGGGTAGCTTTCTGCTTGTCAATCTCTGCCAAACGTTCTTTCAGTAACGACATACGGTTCAAGATGATACGGCGGTCCATTTCGAGTTGCGTTTCTCCCGGTCCGCGAAGCCCCACGGAACCTTTACCGCCACCGGCTCCGGAACCGCCTCCCTGGCGTTCCAAGTGAGTCCAGAGTCGTTGCAGGCGTGGCAACATATATTTATACTGGGCAAGTTCCACCTGCGTCTTTGCATTAGCAGTCTGAGCACGCATCGCGAATATATCGAGAATCAGTGATGTACGGTCAAGTATTTTAATTTTCAGCTCAGCTTCAATATTACGTATCTGTTTCGCAGAAAGTTCATCATCAAAGATAACCATTCCCACTTCACGTTCTTCTTCCTCCTCGTTCCGGATATATTGTTTAATCTCCTCCAATTTTCCTTTACCGACATAGGTCACCGAGTTAGCTGTCGGCAACTTCTGCGTAAATCGTTTCACTACTTCCGCCCCAGCCGTCTCGGCAAGGAACGCCAATTCATCCAGATACTCGTTCGTTTTACGCTCATCCTGCGTCTGAGTGATGAGTCCCACAAGCACTGCTATTTCTACTTTGGCTTCGGATATTACAAATTCTTTCATTCTTTACTTTTTTCTTTCCTATATAACACGGGGACAAAGATAATGATTTCAATGAGATAATAAAAGAGAGTATGCTTACGTTTTTTTAAAACGCGAACATACTCTCTATTTATTCTTGTCAAGAAGAAATGATCTATTTCTTCATGTTAATCGTCTTTCAAATATTGATTAGATTCGAATCACTCATCCTCAAGTATCAATTTAAAGTCATCCGGCACTGTAAGCACAGATTCTTTTTGTCCAATCAGACCATCCCCGTAATAATAGACATTGAGAGTCATCTTATGGCTTGTCGGATCATATTTAGAATCCACATCATCTACCCCTAAATAGTCCAATGAGCTAAATCCTAGGATATCTGATCCTTCTTCTGTCAAGTACCCGGTATTATAACTATCGAAAGCGACTCCATTGTTTTTCGGATTAATCGTGAAGAACAAATATTCATCCGGTTCACCAACTTCTTCTCCTGACTCTGCCAAAGCTTGCGAGAACGGATCAACAATGCGATAACGATTCTCGCCATCTACACGTTGTACTTTTACATTATATTCTTTACCAGCATTATATTCATCAAATACCCAGTCTTTGAAAGCAAATGTTCCCGAAACATCCACCCATTTCAAACATTGAACAGTGAAACTAGCATGTCCGTTTCCTTTATATGGATTAACGGCAGCAGCTTCCAATGAGATTTGAAACGAATACTCCTCTTTTAGCTGTGCATTTTCAAAAGTTATAACCAGATCAGCCGTTGCCTGTCCGGCTGCAAAACTAACACTCTGAGGGATGTTGAAAATATTTTCCGTATTAGCCTGTACCTCAATTGCAACAGTTGCAGCCGCCTCTGTCTTATCCCGGCTAATTGTCAACGTCAGTTCTTTAGGATCAGTATCTTCCAACTCTTCATATCCAATATTATCTCCCACAAAAGAAGCACCAATACAATTGGGATCAACTGCCGGAGAAGGAGTACGTCCATCATCATCGGAGCAAGCAGCCATGCTTAGCAATGCTATTCCTCCAATTAATAAAGCTATATATTTTGTTACTTTTTTCATTGTAGTATTCATTTTAATCAGTTGCACCATCTTTTAGATTCGGATTCTGCCCTGCTACGGGAAGGTTACCTCCGGTATTATTCACGATACCGGCATTGTTATTGCTTTCTTTCTGCGGGATACGCAACAGCAACCAAGGGTCATCAGCAGCAATATTGAAACAGAAAGCATCCGGCCAGTTTCCCTTGTCACTTCCCTGGAAGCGAACAACAGGTTTACCCAAACGCATAATATCTGCCATAGAGAAGCCTTCACCCCATAATTCAATACGACGTTGCAACCAAACATCATCAACAGTTACAGAACTTTTGTTCCAACTCGCATCACGCTCATCCATCAATACCTTAAGCTCTTTAGCAGCATTACCTTCGTCATTCTGTTGTGCCAAAGCTTCCGCTTTGATAAGAATCATCTCCTCGGCACGCATGATACACCAGTCATTGTCATTATTGGAGCTTCCTATACCACTTTTCATTCCGAACTTCACATTGGTATATTTGATAAATTTCATTTTTACATCTTCTATTTCCAATGTCGAAATATCATTTCCAATTGCAGAGCCCCAGCTAAGTCCAGATAATGCGTCTGATTTCAGGTTTTCATCGACCCACCATTGTTTGCGGACATCTGATGTTGAGATTTTCTTATAAAGCAAGGAGTTTATAGTCTTATACATGGCTACTCCCGCCGTGTAAGCATAACTGGAGAATGACCCTAATTGTCCTGCCGGAGTTGCATACGCATTCTTATTCACCATAGGTACAGAAACGTTAATTCCCCACATCCAGTTATGATCGGATATATCATAAAAAGCAGGTTTGGACACTTCTTCCTTAGTATAAGGAGTATAGCCTTCCATTGCCTTATCAGCATCATTGTATGCTTCTTGCCACATTCCCATATACAAGTGAGCACGTGCACGTAACCCATAAGCAACCTGTTGGTCGATACGAGTCTTATCTCCCTGACGGTTATATCCTTCCAACAAATCAATAGCACTATTCAAGTCACTTATAATTTGTTCGTAGACCTTACCTACCGTAGCACGAGGATTATTGACAAAATTAGTCGTTTCTTCCGTTATCAACGGCACACATGGAAGGTCTTTACTGGTAGCATAGCGGAACTGATAATAAGGTGCCAGACATAAATAATCAAACGCACGAACCGCCTTAGCTTGTCCTAAATAATACTTTTCAGTCTCACTCGCCGTCGCCGGATCAATAGAAAGAATAATATCATTAGCCGCTTTTATCTGATTATAAAAGATAGCATAACGTGCAAAGGGATTGGCATACGTAGCATAACGGTCACTATATTCACTGCTGACAGAAAACCAGTTATAACCATTATTGGCACAGATCATATCCGGGCCATTCAAATCCTGAGAAAGACAAACTGTCGGATAACCACCGTCATCATCTCTGGTATCAGAAGGAAATGCAGCACACACTGTCCCCATGCTGCTATACATACCTGCAATTTTAGCCTCCACACGGGAAGGGATGACAGATGTAGCATCATCTATCTGTTCACCTGTAATTCGGTAGCCCTCACTCTCAATATCATTGATGTCAGAGCAGGAAGCAAACGATAATGCTCCCAATATAAAAAGTGCAAACTTATTTATTCGTTTCATAGTTCTTTCTTTTTTAATTAAAACGTAAGAGAAATTCCTCCTGTGATAGTACGCATCGCAGAATATGAACTGGTAGTATTGGCACCACTTTCAGCAGTCGAGCTTCCCAGACCTAATCCCAAACGCGGGTCAAGACCTTTGCGTGCCGATAAAAGAGCTACATTGTCAGCCGTCAAATAAACTCTACAATGAGATAGTCCCAGTTTGCTGGTCAAACGTTTCGGTATTGTATATCCCAATGTAATATTGTTAAGGCTGAGATAATCCGAGCTAACAAGGAAACGGCTGGAATCCTGTTGGTAGCTTGCATCACTTGCACTTAAACGAGGTACGTCAGTATAACGATTGTCCGGTGTCCACGCTTTACGGATGTCCGTAGACCAGTTTGTACCTTGCATACCACTATTTCCATTGTGCATATATGCCTGATAAGCCCCGTCGTAATATTTGCCGCCCAACTGATAAGAAAGCTGCAATGAGAAATCAAAACCGTAGAATCGCACTGAAGTCCCCAAACCACCATATACTTTTGGCAACGTAGTACCCTGATCCGCTTGTTGGGCTTCTTCATAGTTAGAAGTCTTTGTATAATCACCATTATCCGGATCCACATAATACAATGCCTTTCCCGTATCCGGATCTACTCCGGCGTATGTTTTCAAATAAGACTGGTAAAGAGATCCTCCTACCCGGTAAATATAATAAGAACCTTTTTGACCGCCATTTTTCTCCAAATCCGGATCCAATGCAGTAATTTTATTGGTATAGTGCGTCAGGTTGAAGTTCATAGCCCATTCATAATCCTTTCCGCGAAGGATAATGCCGTTCAAATCCAATTCAACACCCTTATTCATAATATCGCCCACGTTGGTCGGCTCATAGCCTGTACTGATACCGGATGATACAGGGATCGGTTTGTTATACAACAAATCGACAGTTTTTCTGCTGAAATATTCAATAGTACCATTCAAACGGTTGTTGAATAATTCAAAGTCAGTACCGATATTGAAAGCATAAGACGTTTCCCAAGTCAGATCTTTCGTTCCTTTATATTTGAGAATCAGTGAATATTGCCCGTTAGCGTAGTTCACATCATACTGGTCTTGATAAGCATACCAGTTGTCACGCTGTACACCGTTTACAGTAATCAGCAGTCTGTCATTACCCTGCACACCCCAACTAGCTTTCAGTTTCAACATATTCACCCATTTCACGTTTTCCATGAACTTTTCGTGGTTAATCAGCCAAGCTCCACCTACACTTCCGAAGTTACCCCAACGGTGATCTTTATGGAAACGTGAAGAAGCGTCACGACGATAAGAAGCACTGAGGAAGTATTTTCCGTCATAGTTATATTGCAAACGGCTCAAAATACCTTCGGTCATATAATTGTCCGTATATGATTTCGCATTCTTCTTGTCTATACCTCCGGCATTATTCAACTCACCAATATATGGGTTGTACAGATTGGTGTTTTCTCCGTAGAGTACTTGATTCTTATAACGGTATTGTTCATAACCGACCAATAAATCTGCATTATGCTTATCGGCAAACGTACGTGCATAGGTTGCCAGATACTGGTTATTCACTCCCATCATTCTGGTATGCTGTACAAAAACAGAACCATCATCTGCCGATGCAGATCCGAAAGCACTGCTCAACTGGTTCAAACGGCTGTTCTGTACATTCGCAGAAATATTAGCAGTCAGCGTCAAACCTTCAATCGGAGTGATGTTAGCATACCATTTTCCACTTAACAAATCGGTATATTCATGCTGACGGTTCAGTTCGATGTCTCTAGCCGCATTTCCAGTTACCGAAGGACGAGAAAAGCCGCTGTTGTTACCCGAGTCATAGATTTTATACCCTGTGTTGGGATTGATAGCAATACTTCCGTCAGCATTACGTACATATAAAGGATAGATCGGTGCAATTGTATTGGATACATAAAATAAGTTAGCAGAACTTCCCCAAGAATCACCATCCTGATAGTCAGGAGCTTGTGAATCCGAATAAGTGTATGCAATGTTGGTTCCTACTTTTAACCATTCTTTAGCTTGATAATCAACTTTTGCACGACCGGTATAACGTTTGTAAGCAGAATTTTGAATAATACCGGAATCATTCAGGTAACCGACACTTGCATAGTAATTCAATTTGTCAGAACGGCCTGAGATATTAACATTGTATTCCTGACGGAAATTTGAACTGAATACTTCGTCATACCAATCGTCAGGAGTATAATAATATTTACCATCAGAATACCCTAACTTAGCATTCGGATTAAGCTTGAAATTGTTACCAATCAATTTTTCACCATCAGGCACGGTATAAACAAGGTATCCCAATCCACCATTTTTTGCGTCCAACAAAGTTTTATCTGCATAATTATAAGCTTCGGCCTTAGAGGAACCGGTATAGATCTTGGAATTGTACAAAGTCTTGTACTGCGTTTCGTAATATTCTGCCGTTCCAATTACATCATATTGAGGAACCATGCGCGAATTGGACCCCCATTTGGCATCAAATGTGACCTTTGCTTTTTCTGTTTTAGCAGATTTAGTTGTAATCAAGATAACTCCATTCGCTCCGCGTGCTCCATAAATAGAGTTAGCAGCCGCATCCTTCAATACAGAAAGGGATTCTATATCTTGAGGGTTAATGGAAGACATATCACCATCATAAGGTACTCCGTCTACTACATACAACGGAGCATTGCTTGAACTCATAGAACCGATACCACGGATACGAACTGTCGCAGACGCTCCCGGAGCTCCGTTAGCATTTACTGTCTGAATACCGGCCACCTGTCCGGAGAGGGCATTGGTGATATTCGACACAATTCTCTCTTCCAATTTATCAGCTTTAATAGTTGAAGCAGAACCGGTAAATGCTGATTTCTTAGCAGTACCATAAGCAACAACTATAATCTCATCTAATTGTTTAGCATCCGGCTTCAATGTGATTTTTAAATGGGGTTTAATTGCCACTTCTTGCGCCTGCATTCCAATATACGAAATCTGCAAAGTCTTTGCAGAACTTGGTCGTTCGATATTGCTCTTATTATCAATAGATTATAACTATTTGCAAAACATAAGTATCTTGTCATTCTTCTTAATAAAAAACAACCTATATCTTTAATTTATAGCTTATTATTTATAGTAGCAATGATATAAAAACAGAAATTGTGCTACTAAATATCTACTTGAAAAAGAGATAAGTATTTAGTAAATAATCGTTTAGACTTTGAAAAGAACCCACTTTGACTTTGTTATTTTGTTCCACAACAATTTCCATTGAATGCAAATACTAGAATTACTTAATTGAGAATATTCCTCAGATGTTAATAAAAATAGGTTTTATTTATTCTATGTGGTATCTTATTTTATAAATTAAAATGATTTACTTCTTTCCGTACGGTTGTGGATTATTTTTAAGTTAGTAACTATCTACTTCTCGTACTTAATAAATCAATCTTTGTTATTGCATAATTTTATTCGTCTGACAGATGTTGTTTTTTCGTCTGACAACTGTTAGACGAAAGAGAAACAACTGTCAGACGAAAGTTTAACAGTTGTTAGACGAATAAAGCTATGCATAACGAGTACTAACTAATAGTATCCGGAGAGCTTAATCCTGGAAGATTTAGGATTAGTTTCCTTTATGTTTGCCACCGGCTTTTGAGTAGATTGCTTTTTCAAGATCCCGTACAAGAGTTATATCCATAATATTCGCATATACCTGAGTCGTTTTTACACTTTTATGTCCTAACAACTTTTGTACAGTAGTGATATTAGCACCACTATATATTAATAAGGTAGCATTTGTATGGCGGGCGGTATGAAATGATATACGTTTATCAATTTCTGCCAGTTTCCCTAATATACTCAGTTCCTTATTAATATTCGAATTATCTTTCAATTTGAAAAAACGATTAAGATCATCCTTATAGCGCTGCAATATATGAATGCCTTTCCCTTCAAACAATAGATATAATAGTAGACGTACCTCAATACCAGTTTTGACTGATTTGTAAATAAGCCACGTTTCCTGTTGAAACTCAACAATATTTGCAGATGTCAAATTGGTAAAGTCGGAGTATCGTAATCCGGCGTAACAGCAAAATAAAAAGGAATCTTTTGTCTTTTGCAATTTAGCATATTTTCCTCCTAGCTGTAAATCCTCCAATTTATGCAATTCTTCCGGTGATAGATGACTATGTCTGCCTTCTACACTTTTTATTTTATATTTTCTGAATGCATATTTCTGCACGTCCATATAATCCTTATTTATAGCGACGTTAACATAACGTTTCAAATGTTTCATATGTTTGGCAATCGTATTCAGGTGATATCCCTTGGATTGCAGATAATTGTCAAATGAAGACACAAATTCAAATGTCAGGTCCGTGAACTGTACTTCCTTCTTAAATTCTTGGAGTAGCTCCAGAGTAGACAGGTGATTCTGTCTGGTGCTTTCTTTCAAAGAAGAATTAGCGACTTCTTCTCTGAAGAAAGTTAAGAACGATCTACCGTTGCTTACAGGTTTATCGATGGAATCCTTTAATAACTCCAAAGAAATACTCTTCCCCTGTTGCCATAATCCAAGTTCTATTTGTTCAATAGCCGCAATGTGCTCGTATAACATACGATTCAATACGTCTGCATTAGGATGTCCCTTTACCATTCTACGTTTCGTATCCCACTGTTCAGGTTTAAGGTATATCTTAGTAGAGAAATATATTTTTCTTCTATTTAAATAAGCTTCTACCTGTACTAATGCCATTCCCTTTTTATTCAATCTTTTTTTTCTGTTAAACACAAGGTTGTAACTAATCTTTTCCATACTTCAGTTTTTTAATTAATAATAGAACAAATTAGACGTAGTTCTGTGCTACGCCAGGGTTGAATATGCATTAATATCTCTAAAAAAATAAATCCTCAAAAATGAAGTATTCACAAAACTTTAAATTAAATGCCACTTTTTATTGATGTTTTTTTCAAAATAAGCAAAAAGGTTTGTTAATAGAGGTGTTTTGTGACTAAAAATGAGTATGTGAAATATTAAAATGAGCATTTTGCTTTTGCAAAGTGTCGCTTCTGAGTTTTGAAATCAAAACTTTTGCAGCCAATATCTATGCTTATTAGCATAAATATTAGCAATTGAATAACAGAATGCCATATTTGCAACCTTTTTTTATTAAATGAATTGTTAGTTTCATATTTATTAATATATTTGCAAATTGTTAGAGTAAAGAAACAATTAATGTAAAGTTAAACTTTAAGAGAGAATTTATGAAAAGAAAATTGATGCTGTTATTGGCATGCCTTTTTGTGGGCATAAGTCTGGTAACTGCCCAAACTCAGAAGATCACAGGTGTTGTGATTTCTGAAGAAGACGGGCAGCCAGTTGTTGGCGCCTCTGTGTTAGTAAAAGGTACTACTCAAGGTACAATCACAGATGTGGATGGTAATTTTAATTTGGCAAATGTACCAAGTTCTGCAAAGACTTTGCAGATTTCGTATATTGGAATGCAGACTCAGGAAGTCATTATTAAACCGACCTTAAAAGTCATACTGAAAGCTGATGCACAAAAATTAGATGAGATAGTTGTGACAGCAATGGGTATCTCACGTGAGAAAAAAGCATTAGGATATGCTGTACAAGATGTAAAATCAGATGTACTGACACGGGCGGCCAATACGGATTTAGCAGGTGCATTACAAGGAAAAGTATCAGGTATTGACATCACTCCTTCATCGGGTATGCCGGGAGCCTCTTCTAAAATAACCATTCGCGGTTCCCGTTCTTTCACAGGAGATAATACCCCTTTATATGTAATTGACGGTATGCCAATTGCTTCTACTGCCGATGTTAGTACATCTCTTACTGACGGAGCATATGGCACAGACTATGCTAATCGTGCAGTCGATATTGATCCTAACGACATCGAAAGTATTAATATACTGAAAGGACAGGCTGCTTCTGCATTATATGGAATGAGGGCCTCGAACGGTGTTATTGTTATCACTACTAAAAGTGGTAAAGGAGCAAATAAAGGGAAACCAAACATCACTTTTAGCACCAACCTTTCATTCGATAAGATCTCAACCCTGCCAGAGTTACAACAAGAATACGCACAAGGCTCTAAAGGAGTATTTGACCCCTTATCACCTTTTGCATGGGGTCCTAGAATCTCAGAATTACCTAATGATCCTAACTATGGTGGAAATACTAATAATAGTTACACCAATAAGTATGGTAAACAACCAGACAGGTATTACGTTCCTCAGCTTGCAGCAGCCGGTATGGACCCTTGGGCTACTCCAAAAGCATATAACAACATGAAAGACTTCTTCGAAACTGGTGTATCGTGGAGCAACAATGTGAATGTAGCCCAAAAATTTGATAAAGGGAACTACTCTTTCTCTATGGGAAATACCACTACCAATGGTATTGTTCCCTCAACAGGTATGGATAGATACAATGTAAAATTATCAGCAGAAGCACAACTGCACCCCAACTGGACTACCGGATTTAATGGGAATTTTGTGACTTCAAAGATCACAAAACAATCTACTGCCAACACAAGTGTAGTTGCTACTGTTTACAATGCTCCTGTTAGTTATAATATGGCAGGCATTCCTTCCCATATAGAAGGTGACCTATATACTCAAAATACCTATCGTAGTGATTGGATTGACGATGCTTACTGGGCTGTCGATAATAATCAATTTTCAGAACGTTCACAACGCTTCTTTGGAAATGCCTTTGTGAAATACTCCACTAAATTCGGGACCGACAACCATAAACTGGATATTAAGTATCAAATAGGTGACGATGCTTATACAACTAACTATTCTGAAATTTATGGATATGGAAGCACTTGGGCCGCTACAGGTGAAGATTCGGAATATCACTATACTGTTAATGAGCTAAACTCATTACTGACTGCCTCTTACACATGGAATATTAATGATGAATGGGCATTAGACGCTTTAATCGGTAATGAATTTGTTGATAAAAAGACAAAATACGAATATGCGTATAGCATGAATTTCAACTTTCCGGGCTGGAATCACTTAAATAATGCTTCTGTATTTTCCAATGAAAGTCAATACAATAAAAAACGAACCGTAGGTAATTTTGCAAATGTATCAGTTGCATGGAAAAATATGCTCTACTTAAGTGGAAGTATACGTAATGACATCGTTTCAAGTATGCCTCGTAACAATCGTTCTTTCACTTATCCATCAGTCTCATTAGGATTCATTTTTACAGAATTGGCACCGTTAAAGAACAATATATTAACTTTCGGTAAAATACGTGCCTCCTACGCAGAAGTAGGTATGGCAGGAGATTATACTCAAAGCTATTACTACACTCCCGCTTATGGTGGCGGTTTCTATATGGGGAATCCTATTGTATACCCAATAGCCGGAGCAATGGCTTATGTACCATACTATAAAGTATATGATCCCAACTTAAAGCCACAGAATACAAAATCATACGAGATAGGAGCTGATCTTACTTTCTTCAACGGATTGGTCACATTGAATTATACTTACTCCCGTCAGAATGTAAAGGATCAGATATTTGAAGTTCCTTTAGCCGGTTCAACCGGAGCCTCAAGTATGATAATGAACGGAGGTAAGATACATACTAATACTCATGAAGTGACCTTGGGCATTTCTCCGGTAGATACAAAGAACTTTAAACTTGATTTTGCCTTCAACTTCTCCAAAATCGACAATTATGTTGATGAACTGGCTCCAGGAGTAGAAAGCATTATGTTAGGAGGTTTTGTTACTCCACAAGTACGTGCCGGAATTGGTGACAAATTCCCTGTAATCTATGGAAAAAGCTATATGCGCAATAATGAAGGTAAGATAGTTGTAGATCAAAACGGGCTCCCCATGCAAGGAGAAGATGCGGTCATCGGAACTGTATCTCCCGATTTCCGCCTGGGGTTCAATACTAATATTGAATTATACAAGTTCCGCATTTCAGCTGTATTTGATTGGAAACAAGGCGGTCAAATGTATTCCGGTACCGCTGGCGAGATGAACTATTACGGTGTGAGTAAATTATCTGGAGATATGCGTAAAACTGATTTTATTGTAGAAAACTCAGTTAAAGAAACGGGTAAAGATACCAATGGAAATCCGATTTATGCTCCTAATGACATAAAGGTATCTGATGCTCAATCCTATTTCACAAGAAGAAGGTCTATTGACGAGTCTTATATTTATGACAACTCTTATATTAAGTTACGTGAATTATCCATAAGCTATCCGGTCCTCTCCAAAAAATGGCTAAACGTAAACGTAAATGTCTTTGCACGTAACATATTAGTTTGGTCAGAATTTAAAGGATTCGACCCAGAGGCTTCACAAGGCAATGACAATATGGGAGGCGCATTCGAACGTTTCTCTTTACCCGGAACGGCCAGTTATGGCTTCGGATTTAATGTAAAATTCTAATTAGCTAAAAAGAAAGATGAAAACATATACTATAATTAAAGGATTTTTTGCCGTTGGCGTTTTATCAGTTGTCCTTTCCGGATGTTCGGAAGATGCAATGGATAGAATAAATAAAGATCATGGACACACACAAAGCGTGGCTGGAAGATTTATCCTAACTGATGTAATAACCTCTACCGCGTTTTCAAATGCAGGAGGAGACTTAAATACTTATCTATCTTCATATATTGAATATGAAGTAGGTGTTGACAATCAATTGTATTATGCAGAAACCAGAGAAAGTGAACCGACATCATCTTCCACTTTCAATAATACATGGAACAACCTGTACTCAACATTAAAATCCGCCCGTATCATAATTAACCAATGTAGTGATGGAGGGATAGATTACGGCAATTATACAACCAAAGGCATGGCCGAAGTATTAGCAGCCTACAACTGTGCATTAATAGCAGATATGTTTGGCGATGCTCCGTGCAGCCAAGCTGCCTTAGTTGACGAAAATGGTTCCCCCGTTTATCTAAATCCCAAAATGGATAAACAAGAGGATATTTATAAACAAGCAATGCAATATCTGGATGACGCTATTGCAGACTTACAACAAGAGGATTTAATAGATCCATCCAGTCAAGATTTACTTTACCAAGGAGATGCAGAAAAATGGCTCAAATTTGCATATGCCCTGAAAGCACGCTATACGATGCACCTACTTCAAAGGTCAACTAATAAAGACGCTGATATGGAGAAAGTGTTGGAGTATGTAAGCAAGTCTTTTAAAAACACAGAAGAACAGGCAGCATTCAGTGTATATGATGTCAATAACATAAATCCACTTTATGGTTTCTTCAAAGCACGTGCAGCATTGGGAGCAAGCGAAAGCATGAGAAGCAAACTAGCTGAATATAATGACCCACGTCTGTCCAGGGCATTCATTACAAAACTAGACAAAGAGAAAGAAGGAAAAGCACAAGCTCCGGGGACTCCTGATACTGATGTATATGCACCTAGCGGAACACCGGAACAAGGAACCAGCAAATATGGTACATCTCTGTTTATGTATTCAGCAACAGCCCCTACTCTTTTAATGAGCTTCCATGAGTTAAAGTTCTTAGAAGCAGAAGCTTTATGCCGATTGGGACGTGATGCAAAAAGCGCCTTGAAAGAGGCTGTGGTAGCCGGATTGCTAAATGCAGAGAACAGTTTTAGTATTTCCAGAAAAGAATTGGGAAACACATTACTAAACCCAGCTAGCGCTATCACGGAAGAAGAAGCGAATAGCTATTTTGACAACACTGTAGAAGCTACATATACGAATGAGCCTCTGAAAACTACCATGATACAAAAATATTTTGCACTATGGGGAGCTTCCGGAGAAGCTACAGAATCTTATAATGACCTCCGTAGAATGACAGCACCTACTGAAAGTTTCATTCAATTACAGAATACCAAGCCTTTCCCCTTACGTTGTCCATATGGCAATAGTGACACAACGACAAACGCAGAAGTGAAAGCTGCTTATGGAAATGGACAGTATGTTTATAACGAAAAAGTCTGGTGGGCAGGCGGTAACAGATAATTCATTCATCTGCAAACAACAAAAAATCGGGTAGTGAGTAACTTTTCCACTACCCGGTTTTTCACTATTCTTATTTTAAGACACCAACCATCCCTTCTCTCACTATATCCACCAATATCGGTTTCAACCCACTGACGAAACATTCTACTGCGATCACCATTAAGATCAATCCCATAAGACGCATCATTACATTATTCCCCGTCTCTCCCAAGACACTCACCAATTTCGTGGAAGCACGGAGAATAAAGAAAGTCAGCAGATAAATCAGTCCGATAGTTCCTATCAAAATCCCTTTCATTTCGAAGTTGTGAGCATCCTGCATCAAAACAATAGCATTCGCTATCGCTCCGGGACCACACAACATTGGTATCCCGAGAGGAGTAATTGAAATATCATCAGCATAAGTTTTTATTTCTTCATCCTTCAACTTCATCGGCGTGTAGCGGGCTTGAAGCATATCAAAACCGATTTTGAAGATAATCACCCCACCGGCAATACGAAATCCATCAGTAGAGATCCCGAAAAACTTAAAAAGAAACTGACCGGCAAAAACAAAAACCATTAATGTGACAAACGACACAATGGTGGCACGTTGCACGATAGACTGACGTTCCTTATCCGTCATTCCATGAGTCATTGTAAGAAAGACGGGCATTGTCCCCAAAGGATTGGTCAACGTAAAGAACGAAGTGAAACAAAGCAAGGCAAACGGGAGAAGTGTACTATCCATGGCAGTATCGCATTTTTATGCATTTATTAAACACGACAAAAATACGACTTAATCCATAAGATCTATAATAAATCTATCAAATCTTTCAAAGAATAAATGTGATAAGTAGGCTGAAAAGGAAATGAGGTACGACCGGTTACATTGTAAAAAGCCTGGTGCATCCCTATTCCATGTGCCCCGGTTATATCCGCTTCCCAACTGTCACCAATCATCAATGATTCGCGCAGTTCGGACTGAGTGGCGGAAAGAGCAAAGTTGAATATTTCAGGCCACGGCTTCAGTACCCCGAGATCTTCGGAAAGGATAACCTTTTTAAAGTAGATGTCTACGCCTGCTGAACGCATTTTACGTGATTGTAATTCCCGAAAACCGTTGGACAGTATATAAAGATTATATTTCGGAGCCAGATACTCCAACACCTCTTTCGCATAAGGCATCAAACCGCTTTTGGTAGGAATAATTGCGAAGAAATCTTCCGAGAACTTTTCAGCCAAGGTCTCATCCTCCACTCCTACCGCCTGCAAAGGATAAGAAAAACGTTGCCAGTTCAGTTCATCCTTCGTTATCTTCCCCTCACCATATTCAATCCAGAGTTCGGTATTCCGTTGCTGATAAATCGTATAATAATGATCGAACGAATCAAAATAACGTTCGAATGAATATTTCCGATAGACTTCTTCAAAAGTATCGCGAGCATTACGGGAAAAAGCCCAGATAGTGTCGTCAAGATCAAAAAAAAGATTTCTATATTTCATCAACAGTTACGGGGGTATATATAAGAAACAAAAAGCCAATGTGCTAATTTCTTGCATTCAGGAATCAGCACATTGGCAATTCAAAAGAGGTGTCTACCTTATTTTACCTGAATAACCAAGTATCTGGATATACTCCAGAATTCAGTAGGATTCGTAATCTTCAAAGTCAACTGACCTTTGTCATCTTTCACCAATTCGTAAGAACCGGCAGGATGAGTAGTCAACAACTCAGCACGTTTAGAGTACAACTTGATTTCTTTTGTTGTACGGATATCAATCTGAGTGAAATAATCCTTGTTGAAATCAGCGCTTTTCAGCACATCACCACTTTGAAGAATCTTCTGGGCTTTCAGTTCGGATTTTGTTCCGAATACAAACCATGCAGCATTCAAGCTCTTATCCTGTTCGGCAACTGTCTTAGCTTTCGCTTCGTTTTCGGCAACCAGCGTTTCTTTGGCAGCAGATAGATCGCTTACAGCAGCATCCAGTTCCTGAATACGGATATTCTTGGAAGCCAGTTCGGTTTGAAGTTCTTCGATACGTTGTTGTTTAGCATTCAATTCAGCAGTCAGAGCGGCAACCGCCTTTTTCATCTGAGCAGAATTATAACTGCTATTTTTCAACTGAGCCTGCAATTTAGCAATCTGAGCTTTGTTTTCCTCCATCTGCTTGGAGATGAATTCAATATCAGAAGCGATTTGTTGTTTGGCACTAGCAGAATTTTCGGTAATAGTACCGCGCTGCAAGTCTACACGACTTTCGGCAGCATTGATCTTACGGAAACCTTCCTGAACTTCATTGAAAGTTCCCATCATATCATCCAGTTCAGCATTGCGCTGGTTCAGTTCCATCAACAGAGAGTCATTTTCAGCTTTCAGGTCCTTACTTCCACCTTTAAAGCCATCACACGAAGCCAACATGGCTGCGCATACAAATAAAACTGCTAACTTTTTCATACGTTTACGTTTTACGT
>ULQY01005094.1_pt1 | contig 17718 bp, 9 predicted proteins | sample 1954671 | NCBI WGS metagenome assembly ULQY01 (sample SAMEA4835660, study PRJEB28245) | human gut metagenome | biome: gut microbiome; material: fecal sample | place: Denmark | collected 2008 | reverse complement strand
AGGGAGGTGCTCATGGTGGGGTGACCCGGCGTGGGGGGAAAGGCGGCGACCAATCCGGAAAGAATGTTTCTCATTCTTCGTCCTATGTTTGTTGGCAACAAGTTTATGAACAATTAGCCCTGAATAATCCCGGCTACAAGCAGATAACCTTATCAGATGGGGCAGCAAATGTCTCTTTCAATACCTTCGGTAATCAACGTGCTTCCGATCGTTATAAATTCAATCCTCATAGTGGTAAGATTGATAAGGTAGTTTTATATAAAGATGCTGAGAAGGCTGGAAAGATTCGCGGATGGATCTATTCTGTACATGTTGGTAGTTGGGGCGGTATGCTTACCCGTTTACTGACGTTTATAGCAGCTTTGATAGGAGCCACCTTGCCATTGACAGGATACTATTTATGGATAAAACGTATTTGGAGAAAGAAAGTAAGAGTAAGTTGAATATCTTTGTTATAAGATTAGGGGGCGAAAAGAATTTTATCATATGACCTGTTGTCGTGAATGACAGGTCATATGATATTGTTACAGGATTTTTTAGAACCACTTTATCTTTCTGAAAATAACAAAAGCCAACGCAGACAATGTGATGGATGCCAAAATAATAAAACTAAAAGCATGTGGTAATGCATCTACATGTACATCTACATTCATTCCATAGAAACTAGCTATTAATGTGGGTACCATCAGAATGATGGAAATACTGGTCATGCGTTTCATGATGGTGTTCACATTGTTGGATATGATGGAAGCAAATGCGTCCATGGTTCCGGTTAAGATATCACTGTAGATATTAACCGTGTTATATGCTTGTTTTAATTCAATAACTACATCTTCTACCAAATCGCGGTTTTGATAATCTTTTTCCTGGAAGATACTTTGCAATTTACCTACCATCACCTCATTTCCACGAATGGACGTATTGAAATAAACCAATGTTTTTTGTAGTTTCATCAATCTGAGCAGGTCCTCATTACGTATGCTCCTTTCCAATTCTTTTTCTGCGGCAGCTACATCATTGTTTATTTGTTTCAGATATTTCAAGAACCATACGGCAGATGAGTAAATTAACCGTAAAATCAATTCAAATTTATTAGGCACAATGATTCCTTTACGTCGGGTGTGGTCAATAAAATCAGGAATCATTTCAGTGGAGTGATAACACACGGTAACAATGATTTCATTGTTTGTAATGATACCGATGGGGATAGTGATATAAGGGATGCTTCCCTGTTGTTGCAGGGGGATTCGGATAATGGTCAGTAGCCAGTTGTCTTCCGTATCCGTTCGCGGACGTTCATCCATATCGGCGATGTCCTCTAAAAAAGCTTCGGGAACTTTTAATTCTTTAGTCAGAAACTCAAAATCACTTTGGTCGGGGCATTCTACATTCACCCAGCAGTTTGGCATCCATTGTGGCTTTTCTACAAAGCCATTCTCACAATAAAGATATTTTCTCATCTTATTGCCTCCTTTCGTTCGTTTATATCCGTTCAGAGGCATTCAGAGTAGTGATTGCCCTGTCGGATCAGTTAATACTATTGCACGTTCGTGGTATTGAATCGTCCATTTTTATTGATTGTTTTTTGTTTAAAGCGGTACAAAAGTACATAAAACCTTTAAAGGACAGACAGAAGTCAGGAGGCTTTTATATTTTTTTTAAGAATATCACCGGAAAGCAATCAGTGCCCGAGCAATGATGGTTTTGTCGCCATAGCACAGTTCTAACGTACTGTGTTTACCGATTAAGTTCCCTGGCGGAAACTATTGTTGTTAAAACATTTAGCATCCTTTTAATTACATGCAAAATTCACTTAAAAAATCGTTTGTCCAATACCTATTTATGATGAATCTTGTTCTATATAATCCTAATAATTAGGTATTGTGGAAGGTGCTGAAGTCGGTTACCTTTGCAAATGTAATAATTACAATTTAAAAATCAGTTTTAATTTAAAAATAAAAAGAGTATGGAACCAATTATTAATTCACAAGTTCCTGAATTTAAAGTTCAGGCATTCCATAATGGAGAGTTTAAAACCGTAACTAATAAAGATATTGAAGGTAAATGGGCTATTTTCTTCTTCTATCCTGCTGACTTTACGTTTGTATGCCCTACCGAACTTGTAGATATTGCTGAAAAGTATAATCAGTTCAAAGAAATGGGAGTGGAAGTATATTCTGTAAGCACCGATTCACATTTCGTTCATAAAGCATGGCATGATGCGTCTGAAAGTATCCGCAAAATCACTTATCCGATGTTGGCAGATCCTACAGGTGCTTTGTCGCGTGCATTTGGTGTGATGATTGAAGAAGACGGTATGGCTTATCGTGGTACTTTTGTAGTGAATCCCGAAGGCAAGATCAAATTAGCTGAAATTCAGGACAACAGCATCGGGCGTAATGCTGATGAACTTCTTCGTAAGGTAGAAGCTGCCCAGTTTGTAGCCACTCATGATGGTGAGGTTTGTCCTGCTAAATGGAAGAAAGGTGCTGAGACCTTGAAACCGAGTATTGATTTGGTAGGTAAAATTTAAAGTATAGAACTCATGTTAGATAGTGCGATAAAAGATCGGTTAAAAGGTCTTTTTGCCCAATTGGAAGCGCACTATACTTTTGACATCTTTGTCCACCCTCAGCACGAAAGTCGTGCCGAGTTGGTGGACTCGTTGGAAGAAGTGGCTTCCTGTTCGGATAAACTTTCCTGTCGGTTGCAGGATAGTGAAGGGCTGAAGTTTATCCTTTTAAAAGAAGGAAAGGATACGGGAATCACATTTCGTGCCGTACCTGGTGGTCATGAATTTACTTCTTTGTTGATGGCTGTTCTGAATGCTGACGGCAAAGGAAAGAATTTTCCGGACGAGTTTATTACCAGACGTATCAAGGCATTACAGGGGCCGATTAGTTTGACCACCTATTTGTCTCTCACCTGTACCAATTGTCCCGATGTGGTTCAAGCTTTGAATATGATGGTACTTCTGAATGGTCAGATACGCCATGAGGCAGTAGATGGATCTATAAATGAAGAAGAAGTAGAACGGATGAAAGTACAGGCCGTTCCTACTGTATTTGCTGATGGTGAACAGATTCATGTGGGGCGTAGCAGTATGGGGGATCTGTTGGAGAAGCTGGAAGCCCGTTACGGTTCGGTGGAATTGGAAGCTGTTGAGACAAAAGAATATGATGTACTGGTAGCCGGTGCTGGTCCTGCCGGTGCGACAGCTGCTATCTACTCGGCTCGTAAAGGGTTGAAAGTAGCAATAATAGCCGAGCGTATTGGTGGACAAGTCAATGAAACGATGGGGATTGAGAACTTGATATCTGTGCCTCAGACTACCGGTAAACAGTTGGCCCAGGATCTGAAAAAACATTTGGCGGAATATCATATTGATATTTTAGAAAATCGCCGGATAGAGAAAGTGGAAGTGGCAGAGGGCATGAAAGTGTTGTCTGTGAAAGGTGGAGAAACGTATAAGGCTCCCGTATTGATCATTGCTACCGGGGCGAATTGGAGAAAATTGAATGTTCCCGGTGAAGAAAAATACATCGGTCATGGAGTTGCTTTCTGTCCTCATTGTGACGGACCATTTTATAAAGATAAGGAAGTAGCAGTCATAGGTGGTGGAAACTCCGGGGTTGAGGCTGCTATTGATTTGGCGGGAGTCTGTTCCAAAGTGACTGTATTCGAATTCATGGATACTTTGAAAGCGGATACTGTTTTGCAGGAGAAAGCTAAAAGCCTGCCCAATGTGGATATTATTACTAATACTCAAACGGTAGAGGTGTTAGGAAACGGTGATAAAGTGGTGGGGCTTATAAAGAAAGACCGTTCATCCGAAAAAGAAGAGATCTTTGCCTTGGATGGTATTTTTGTCCAAATAGGTTTGACTGCCAATAGCACTTTGTTTAAAGAATTGCTGGAAACGAACCGCATGGGTGAAATTCTGACTGATAAAAATGGCCGGACCTCTGTAAAAGGTATCTATGCTGCCGGAGATGTAACGGATGTTTCCTATAAACAGATAGTTATAGCAATGGGGGAAGGCGCCAAGGCTGCTTTAGCTGCATTCGAAGACCGGATGCGCGGAACGATTTATTAGTGATAAGTGGTTGGTGGTGAATAGTGGGTGCATATCGCAGTATTTACCACTAATCTTATCACTAAAAAATGCACTCTTTGTATGTATATTGGTGAGAATATGCTTTCTTTGTAGGTGAATCACCGTTTACAGCATTGATATGGCAGAATCGAGACGTACTTCATTGAAAGATTTGGCACAGATATTAGGTGTATCCATACCTACAGTATCCCGTGCCTTGAAAAATAGTCCCGAAATCAGTCGGGAACTTTGTATTAAAGCTCAAAAATTGGCAAAAGAGATGAATTATCACCCCAATCCTTTTGCTATGAGTCTCCGGAAAAATACTCCCCGTACCATTGGAGTAATTGTACCTGATATTGTTACTCATTTCTTTGCGTCTATTTTAAGTGGTATAGAAGATACCGCTATAGCAAACGGCTATTTTGTTATCATCACGACTTCCCATGAGTCATACGACCATGAGAAAAGAAATATTGAGAATTTGGTCAATATGCATGTGGAAGGTATTATAGGTTGTTTATCTCAAGAAACAACAGATTATGCCCATTGGTTGAGTTTGGATGATATGAATATGCCGCTTGTTCTATTTGATCGTGTTTGCATGCCTGACCGTTTTTCTACGGTAGTGGCTGATGGAGTATATTCTGCTCAGATGGCGACACAGCACTTGTTGGATCATGGAAGCAAACGGATTGCTTTTATCGGTGGTGCAAACCATCTGGATATAGTAAGAAAGAGAAAACATGGTTACCTTGAAGCGTTAAGGGAAAATAAGATACCTATTGAGAAAGATTTGGTTGTGTGTCGGAAAATTGATTTTGAAGAAGGGAAAATAGCTACAGAAATTTTATTATCGCTTCCGGAGCCTCCCGATGCAATTCTTGCCATGAATGATACATTGGCATTTGCCGCTATGGAAGTGATTAGAAATCATAATCTTCGTATTCCTCAGGATATAGCGCTTATTGGGTATACAGATGAGCAACATGCCAATTATGTAGTGCCTCGCCTTTCGGCCGTCTCGCATCAGACTTATAAGATGGGGGAAGCCGCATGTCAGATGTTGATTGATAAGATTAAGGGAGATAAAAAAATCAGGCAAATCATTATTCCTACTTGTTTGCAGGTGAGGGAAAGCAGTATAAAAAGGAAGGATTGAGAACCGAAATGTATTTTAAGAAGAGAATAAGGCTGAACTCTTCACAAAGAGCCAACCTTATTTCTTTATATATTGGAGTATTATTGAGTGACCAACGTAATAATGGAACGTGCCGGGATCACAACTTTTTCATGGTTTTTGATGCTTCCTACCGGTAGAAGATTCTCTCCATCTTTATCCGAAGTACGATAGATTGTCCAGTTTTTTATAATTCCGTTACGCTGATAGAAAGTAAACTCTTTATCTTCCGCTGCATAATTAATCATAACGAAAACCTCCTTTCCGTCTGTATTTTGGTATGCTGAACACATTAGTCCGGTTACATCCGTATCGCCTTCAGGAATGATTTTCCCTTGGTTGTCTGTGGCTATAATTGCTTTCCGAACAGCTCCCGGGCGTATAAATCTACTGTAGTTTCCCAAAGCCCACATTAATTTGGAGTCTTTCACCTCACCATTCAGAAAAGTCGGATCACTATACTCACGGATTAATCCGTCTTTATAATCTCCACCGATAGATCGCCACCATTGCCAACTGCGAGCACCTGCATATACAATGTCATGATGAATGATCCGTGCTACATATAATGCTGTCTTCATGGTGAAGTCATATCCTCCGCCTCCGCCGATTTCTTCGTCATTGCCCATGATACAGGTTTCTGTCTGCCAGAAATCCACCTTATACTTGTCTAAAGTATCTTTTAATTGACAACGGATATCGTGTAAATTATTCAGAGGAGTATTAGTCCAATAACTATGCCCTACCATCAGCCGGGGAACATTGGGAGTATCACCCAGATAGGTGGCTGTACTGTCCGGATTAAAGAAAGACTGGATTTGATACCCCCGTTCCCAATTAGTCATGTGAGTATCGAACATACAACGATAGTCAGAGGACTCATTGACTAGAATCTGTGTGTCAATTTGGTTATTTACGAACTCTTTACTGATGAGGCGTATGGCACGGGCTATTTCGCGGTTGGTAGCCGGTGTACCTTCTTGTTTGGGGCCAATCCAGTTCCAATGCCCATCGGGTTCATTGAATGGACAGAGGTAATTGAACTTGATTCCATCGTGTTTCTCCACCCCTTTTATGACATTGGCAAGAAAACGGGCAAAATTCTTATAATGCTCTTCCTTTAAGTTTAAGGTTCCTCCACGGCCTGTGTTGGTGGCAAGACCGTTTTGTGTGAAATATACGGGAGGTGAATTAAGAAATGCCAAAAATTTGTTTACACCCCGTTCTTTTGCCAGACGCAGGAAGTTGCGCTGCCCTTGTTGTTTATTCCAATTATAGTTACCATCTGCCTGAAGGAAACATTCGGTGCGCATCCAGGGAGAGGCTATCTGGCTGGCTTCTCCTTGTTCCGCACTTCCGGCTCCTACATTGAAACGCCATAAAGACAAGCCGATTCCTTTAGGTTGTCCGTTTTCATGGTTTTCCGTACTGAACAGCCAGTCGGCTACTTGGTTTTGTTTTTCTTGCGGCCATAAGCCGATAAATTGCATGCTCCAACAGTCTGATGCTCCGAAATAGTCCATGGTTTGACAGGGTTGGTCTGTTTCTATTTCAAAGTGAATGGCAGGATGTTGAGCAAACAGGTTTGCTGTTGCAAATAAAGAGAATAATAATGCTTTGTATTTCATAAAGTTGAGGGATTATTTCAGATTATAAATGACAGTTGTAACACTTTCCGAAGGCACAATTACTTGTTGGTCTGCCGTGACGTGTACCTCTTGCAAATTTTTGTTATTTGTTGTTGTATAAGTAGTGATGGAGCTTATTTCACTTACCCATTCTTTATGAATTTCGTTTAGCCGGACTCCTTTTTCTGATAGATTGGTATAAACAGCAACAATTTTATCTTTTTTCGGTGAAATCCATGCTGACCCGAAGAAACTGGATGATTCATTCATGTTAAGCATGATACGGCGATAACCCGGTCGGATGAATAGGCTGTAGTTACCTAATACCCAAAGTGTGGGAGTAGCTTTATAAGTGCCTTCTTTCTCTATATCCCCATAAACTCCATCGGAGGGTTCCAGTGAAATCAGTAAGAAGCGGTTTTTGTGTCCCCAGCGGGGGATATCCATTGAGGTCCAGTAACTCCAGGAGGAAACTCCTGCTATAGTTAGGTCATTGTGTATTACTTTTGACATATAAAGTGCAATGTCCATTTCGGTTGCTTGGTCATAGCCTATAAACTCGGAAGAGCTGTATCCGTCGCCTAACATACTCCACTCACTTTGCCATATTTCTACATCATATTGTTGGGCTGCTTGGGCCAGTTGTTTCCGGACATTACGCATACCATCCCAGGTGCCATCTGTCCAGTAGCTGTGGCCGCAGATAAGTTTCTTTACATGAGTCAGGTTGCCTATATAGGTGGAAGTTCCAGGTGTGAAAAATGCTGAAAGTACGTTACTATGGGCGGCATCATTCTTAAATTTGTAGAGATATTCATAATCTCCAGATTCCCCTGGAAGAATATCAATAGAAAGACCGGCAGAAGTGATGGCGGTATCCAATTCACGTATAAGTCTGGCTACTTCATCATTAGTCCATCCGCTGCCTTCCTGGCCGCTGTCCCAATTATATTGGGGTTCGTTAACTGGTGAGATATGTGTCACTGGATATCCTTCGTTTACATAGTATTTTGCTACATCTGACATGTATCTGGCAAAGTCCGTATAACATTCATCCTTCAAATTAGAAACTCCTCCGCTATTGGAGAATCCTTTTCCGTTGGAGGTATATTGTACAGGAGGGGTATTGCTGAAAAGTACTATACTCTGACAACCAAACTCTTTGGCGCGCTGCAAGAAGTAGCGCTGCCCTTTACAGCGTGTCCAGTCTAATGTTAAGTCATCAGTCAGATAAGATTCTGCTCTGCGTGATTTGTCTTCTATTCCACTTGCTTCACCTTGTTCTGCACTGCCACCACCTAGATTCACACGCCACATGGAGAGTCCTATACCTTTAGGTTGTCCTGATTGTATTTCAGAAGAGAATAGCAGTTCACTGATTTTGTCACGATTCGTTATCCAGCTTTTTCCTACGAAGGCAGGTGCCCAACAATCTGATGCGCCAAATCCTGTCAGAGTCTGAAAAGATTGTCCGGCATCTATGGTTACTGTTTTTTCTACGTTTATGCTGCTGTCCGGTTGCCCCGATGTATCCGGTGTTTGGGGAGAATCGTCACTGCAGGCTACAGTAGAAAAGAACAGTGGAAGAGTAAAAATATATTTTAGTTTCATTGTTTTAGATGGATTAAAAAATAGTCGCGGATAATCCTAGCAAACTATCCGCGACAGAATATAAAGACCTATTGAATGTTTAATTCCTGTAACAATCTGTTCTTTTTGGAAAATGATTAATTCCAGCCCGGATTTTGGGTGATAGAACCATTAGACATTGTAATCTCATATAAAGGTATCGGGAATACCATATCCCGGTTTTCGTTGAAGCTGATTCCTTTATCACTTGCCTCACCTTGATTTTCCCATTCGTAAATGTCGCGGGTAGCGGGATCTGTATTGTATTTTACAAATGTACCGTTTGCTCCCATCAGGTTACAAATCATTTTCTTGCCATTGTCATCTGTCCAACGGCGGATATCATAGATTCTGTTTTGTTCCCATGCCAGTTCCAAACGACGTTCTAGCCGGATAGCTTTGCGAAGCTCGTTCCCACTGGATGTGACAGCAGGTAATTTTACACGATTCCGTACCTCATTAAGGTAGGTACGTGCTGTACCATCTTCGCCCAATTCGTTGCAGGCTTCAGCATACATCAACAATACATCTGCATAGCGTAAGATACGATGATCTAATGGAATTTTGTCGATATTGTATACTTCCGGACGTTTTTCAATAGGTACAAAATACTTCCGGACAATACGTGCTGATTTATGTTGTGACGGATCTATAATATAACATTCGGGATCCCAACCGTACTTTTCGATATAATCTTTATAATTGGCGATTTTTGTGTTGTTTTCAACGAACTTGTCGAAGTTATTCTCTCCGGCAATTTCTGTACAACCGGTTTTAATGATAGTCCAACGTAAACGTTCTGTATCTCCTGCATCGATGTAGGCTTGTTCAAGGTTAGCGGTTGGCTGTCCCCAAGACCATCCGTCGCCGGGACCACTACGGGCACCGGTAATAACAGTCAAAGAACCACCCAATGCATAAGTTCCATCATACATATATTGTACTTCAAACAGACTTTCTTCGCTATTGTTATGGTCAACATCCCATACATCACCGAAGTTGTCGAGTAATTTATATTCACCTTCGTCGATGACTGTTTTCAATACATCATGTGCCTCTTGCCATTTGCTTTGGTAGAGGTAAACCTTTCCCAATAGGCCTAATGCAGCTCCACGGGTAGCGCGTCCCATATCTGTAGCAGCATATTGACTACGTTGTGGCAACACATCAGCAGCGGCTTTTAAATCATCTTCAATGAACTTATATACATCTTCGGCCGAAGCGCGGGTAATACCTTGTATTTCTTCGGGCAACAGGAAGCCTGTAATGAGAGGCACACCACCAAAATTCTTCACAAGTTCAAAATAGAAGTATCCACGGAGAAAACGTGCTTCGGCTACAAGCCGGTTCTTCATTTCTTCATCTGAGAAATCAGCTTGTGAAATGCGTTCCACTGCGATATTGCAACGTAGAATGCCTTTGTATCGATACTGCCAAAAGTTGGAGATGGCACCATTGCTTTGTCCGGTACCTTGATAGTGGGCCAAAGAAATATAGTCACTTTGACTTTGGCTGGTATTGCCCATCCAACCGTCATCACTACACATCTCGGAAAGCAACCATACTGTGTTGATATTCCACCATCCGCCAAAAGTAATGGCCTGGTAACAACCAGTAATAAATGCTTCGGCTTCTTCTGCACTTTGGAAATAAGTATCCAAATTTTGTTGCCCGCGCACTTCCTCTGTTAGGAAATCCTCACAAGAAGTGAATGTCAGCGAGGCAATCATTGTTAATATTGTTAATATCTTTTTCATGGTTTATACCTTGAGGGTTAAAATTTTAAATCAATTCCAAATAAGAAAGTACGTGGGTTAGGATAAGCGATGCCGTCAATACCGGTTTCAATTACACTGCCATCTTTACCAATCTGTGGACGTTCAGGATCCATACCTGAGTAGCTGGTGATAGTGAAAGGATTTTGAGCCGACAATGAGAGACGCAATTCGGTTCCGTTCAACCACTTCTTGGGGAGTGTGTAACCCACTTGTAATAGTTTGCAACGCATATAAGAGCCGTCTTCTACAAAGAAACTTGAAACGCGTGTGTAATTCTGATTCAAATCATTGTAGGACAGACGAGGAATATCGTTGCTGGTTCCTTCGCCATGCCATGCTTTCTGCAATGTACCTGCCCAAACGTTTTGCCCACTTACGCCGGAGTATAAACCTTTGGTCTTATTGAAAATATCATTACCGAATGTACCATAGAAGTTGGCTGTGAAATCGATGTTTTTATAGCTGAAACCCAAGTTCAAACCTACCATCAAATCGGGATATGGGTTACCGATCCATGTTTTATCATTTTCATCTAGAACTCCGTCATGATTCAAATCCTTAAAGCGAATGTCACCGGGTTGGGCATTGGATTGTACCAGCTTGCCATTTTCGTTGGTGTGAGCATAAACTTCATCCCAATTTTGGAAAATACCATCGGCTACGTAGCCGTAGAAGCGTGAAATCAAGCCACCGTCTTCATTACGGATAATTTGGTCGCTGTTGAAACCTCCAGTTTGGATAGGACCGTCACCGGAGAATTTAACAGCTTTATTTTTCACTGCGGAAAGGTTCAATCCCACATTATATCGGAAGTCTGCTACTTTGTCGTGCCAGTTCAGACTTAATTCCCAACCGCTAGCTTTCATACTACCTATATTCATCCATACTGTACTGTTCCAGTCGGGGTATCCGATGGCGAAGATATTTTGTTTCTGATAGAGCATATCAGAAGATTTCTTTTGGAAATACTCAAAGGTCATGTCTAGACGGGAGTCAAGGAAGGACATATCCACACCTACGTTCCAGTCTTCTACTGTTTCCCATTTTAGCAAATTATTGCCAACGCCTGATACCATAGTACCTGAAACACGTCCTGGAGCTGTACCGAATACATAATCAGATTGTCCTAACAAAGTCAGCGTAGCATCATTATCTATGTTTTGATTACCTACACGTCCCCAACCTCCGCGTAATTTCAAGTTACTGAAAATCTTCTGGTCTTGCATGAAACTTTCACTGATGATACGCCATGAAGCAGAAACAGAAGGGAAGATGGCATATTTGTTTCCTTTGGGGAAACGAGAAGAACCATCTGCACGAATAGAAGCTGTTAGATAGTAACGATTGTCATAGTTATACATCACGCGTCCTAAATAAGATACTAATGTGCTGTAAGCAGTTTTACCTTCTGACTTTTGGTTTTGTGTACCGGCATTTACTTCCTGCATTTGATCCATATTATTAGGAACATCGTCACGTGAGGCTTTTGATTGGAATTCAGCAAAGCGTTCAGCTGTAAAGCCACCCATTACATTAATATTATGCTTTTCTGCAAAAGTCGTGATGTAAGTAGCAGTATTAGTCCAGTTCCAATCAAGCCATTCCTGCATTTCACGGGAAACATTACTTAATGTAGATTGTTCCAAAGCATCAATATAGAATTCAGGAGTGAATTTGTCTGTACGGCGGAAGTGTGCATTAGCGCCGAACTGCGTGCGCAGGGTCAGTTTTTGAATAGGGTTTATCTGTAAATAAGTATTTACAATTGTACCCATTTCACGGGAGTGGGAATTTTGGCGAGCCAATGAACCGGCAGGGTTCCACTCCTGGTTGTTGTAAGAACGCTGATAGTTATTGAATTCGTTATCCACCCATTGATCTTCCGGCTTGAATATAGGAGTTGTGGGGTCCATAGACATGGCAGCTGAAAAAAGATCGGGGGTATCATCCCATGATTCTACACGTGGGGCAATGTCGAAACCCATTTTTACATATTTATTAAATGTATATTCTGTATTAAGGCGTGCGTTGATTTTGTCCCAATAACCATAGTCATATTGTGAATTGTTACGGTAGTAACCCATACTCAGGTTATAAACCAGTTTGTCTGAACCACCGGAGATATTGAGTGAGTAATTTTGCACTAAAGCAGTTTTGTTGATTACTTCGTCCCACCAGTCTGTTCCTCCGGGATTGGTAGTAGCGCCTGTATCATTCCAAATAGAAGTTCCTCCGTCATTTGTGTATCGGGTATTGAATACTTCTTTATATTCGGCGGCATTAGCCATTTTGGGTTTTGACAGTGTTTGGAAACCTGCAGATGCATTAAAACTGATATTTGTTTTTCCTGCCATTCCTTTTTTGGTTGTGATTAGAATGACACCGTTAGAAGCACGTGTTCCGTAAATGGCAGCAGCCGAAGCGTCTTTTAAAACTTCCATAGATTCAATGTCATTACTGTTTAGGAAGTTGATGTTTGTACCTACCGGCATGCCATCTACTACATACAAAGGATCGGTTCCGTTTACTGTTGTTACACCACGGATTAGAACTTTTGGTTGTGCGCCCGGACCACCACCACTGGTTACTTGAACACCGTTGATTTTACCTTGCAAGGCGTCCATTGCATTACCGGTTACAGTTTCGGTAATTTCTTTTCCTTTTACGGTAGATATAGAACTGGTCAGGTCACTTTTTTTCACGGCTCCATAACCAATAACCACTACTTCGTCCAGTAATTCACTGGCATCTTTCAGCACTACATTGATAACGGTTTGTCCGTTTACCTTTATTTCTTGAGTCTCATATCCTATGCTGGAGAACACAAGTACGGCATCCTTGGCAACATCGTTTAGTGAATAATCACCATCAATACTTGTAATAGTACCTGTACCTGTACCTTTAACTTGCACTGTTGCACCAATCATCGGTTCTTTATCTGAAGCCGAGGTTACTACACCTTTTACAGTGATGGTCTGCGCATAGCTACATAGACTTGTCAGCGCAAGACACAATAATAATATTTGCTTTTTCATATCTTAAATCTAATGTTACTTGTTAATTGGCCGGAATGAGTTTAGCTCTTTCCAAATGAGCGTCGAATATAAGTTTATAATTCCCTGTGACGTTCACTGTTGGTTTTGCCCAATTGTCACCTACATGATCGGGTTTGGTCCATGCCGGATTGGTATATTTGGCTTCTTTACCATAATATCCGAAGATCTCCGGTTCGTCTGAGTTGTCTACACGCCACGTGCAATAATTCCACCATCCGTCAGAGTGCCAGTTATGAATAACGAAATTCATTTTAGTACCTGCCTCCAGGAATAGGGGGGTATCCAAATAGAATAGGTGAGGATTGGTCTTATCTTGAGTGAAACGCAGGACTTCAGTTGGGCTACTGGTCATATATCCGAAATAGAATTCCTGTAACCACGAACCACCGTCACCCCATGTGTCAAGGCTGATAGAACCGTATGTGTGAGGTATGGGGTCTACAGCATCGGCAATTGAGTAAGTTTTCAGATTGTATGTACTGTTCTTCACATCAATATTAATTTCATAATAAACATTGGCTTGGTCAAGTACGATTGGCATTGCTGTTTCGGGATCGTCTGTCAGTTTGGTGTTATCCTCTGGATCAAGCCCGAAACAAATAGGAGTGAAGTCACTCTTTTGTGGTAAGAAGAATATTTTAGTTCCGGCTTTTTGACAGTAATAATTTGCTTTATACTGATATTCACCTGTATGTTCAATTACCATCGGTACCCCGAATATATCACTATTCAGTTCTTCGGCAGTTGCCACATCTGCCAGATACATTTTGGGAAAATCCGGCATTTCTGAGATATTCAATACACTGGTGGTAGTGGTTGAGTTTTCTTTCTTGTCAAAAGCGGTAATTGTCACATTATAACTTTTCGGTTCATTGGGGAATACTATTATTTCGGCAAAGTTCAATGAACTTTTTCCATCAGCATCTACACGGCGGTTGTCAAACCCGTCTATACCTGGAATATTAATTGTGACATAATCCAATGCACGATCATCTGTAGCCGTGAACCGAAGATTGAATTTCGTTTCATTTTTCATTAATACTGTAACAGTGGCATCCGGGGCAGCTGAAAATACCGGAGCTGCAAAATCTCCGTCCATTGTGATTAATACATCTTGAGATATACTGCGTCCTCCTACATCGGTTACAGTAACTTTGACTGTGAAACGTTCGCCGATTTCATTTCGGTTTATGTCAAAGTAATAACTTAAATCATAACTCTCTTGCGGAGCACCATAGATTTCGATTAAATCAATTGTCTTGTTCAAATGCAGGTCGGCACATTGTAGGCTGATAGAAGCAATACCGTCTTTGTCTTCTAATGTCCCTTCAATAGTAAATCGATGTCCCGCTCCGGACTCGATGTGGTCTGTTGCTAATGTCATTGTTGGATTTTGTCCGTCTACATCGGGGTAGTCGTTATCATCACTACATCCCGTACATAGGTTTGCAGTTACAAGAAAAGCCCATAACATGGCACCATACAAATGTTTCTTTTTCATATTTTATTAGTATTTGAAGATTAAACATCTACTCTAATAGAGGACGAATTAAATTCGTCAGTGGTGCAAATGTACGTGAAGAAGAATTAAAATCCTGATATAAATCTTGCAGAAAAGGGAGGTAAATCTTGCAATGCATGATTTATGTATCTAAAATACAGACTTTATTTGTATTTTTGAACCATATTATTTAACAATGTGTACACTGATGCTATGAGAAAGATATTCGTACTTTGGCTCTTGCTGCTGTCGGTTGTTTCATTGGCACAACCTTATTCTGTTAAGCAGCTTGGTATAGAGAAGGGATTATCCAATAATTATGTGGTGAGCATTGCTCAAGACAAACAGGGCTTTCTGTGGTTTGCCACGGAGGAAGGGTTGAACAAATTCGATGGTACCCGTTTCATTACTTATTTGAAGAATGAAGATTTGACAAGGCAGGGTATAACAGGCAATGAACTGAATTGTTTGTTGGATGATCCTCAGGATTCTATCCTTTGGATAGGCACGCAAAGGGCCGGTCTGAATGCGTATGACTATGTAAATAACACTTTTCTTTGCTATAGGCATGATGGCGAGAACCCCGAAAGTCTGATAACGGATGATGTTACTAAGATTGTGGCAGCTACAGATGGTAATCTTTGGATTACGACATATTGGCGGGGAGTAGATTATTTCGATAAAAAGGCTGGAAAATTCATTCATTACAATACTCAAACAGTTCCGGGATTGGCTAGCGATAATATTTGGTCGGTTGTTGATGGAGGAGATGGAAAGTTGTATATGGGGCATGTGCATCATGGATTCAGTGTGTTGTCTCTTAAAGATAAAAAAGTAAAGAACTTTATGCATGACCCTGAAGATCCGGTCAGTTTGCCAGGTAATGGGGTAACTTGCATTTATAAGGACTTAAGCGGTAATATTTGGCTGGGAACAGACCGGGGGCTGGCACTGTTCAATCCGGAAGCCGAAAATTTTATCCATTTTCATCATAGTGAGGACGGGGTTCCTCATACCGTATTTGATATCAGACAATTTGATGGGAATAAACTTTGGATTGCCATGGAATTTGGAGGAATAGCCATTTTGGATTTAACGCAACGTATGTTTCTTTCTCCTGACCAAGTGCGTTTTCAATATATAAAGGAAGGGGATGATGAATACAGTCTCTCTAATTCTACTGTACGTTGTTTGTTTCAGGACTCCTTTAAAAATGTATGGGCTGGTATGTGGGGAGGTGGAATTAATTTTCTTAGCCATGAATCTTCCTATTTTAATGTTTATAGTTATTCTCCTATCCAGCATTCGGGTAGTAGCCTGAATAATAAGACAGCAAGCAGTGTATGCGTAGCAAGGGATGGAAAGTTATGGATCGGAACCGATGGGGGAGGCATCAATGTATTTGATAAAGGCAAGCGGGTGGCGGTTTATAAAGAAGAAACCGGTGATTTGACTGATAATTCCATACAGGCTGCACTTTGTGATTCGGAAGGAAACCTTTGGTTTGGATCGTTTATGGGAGGAGTGGATTTTTATGATGTGAAAAAGAAAAGTTTTCACCAGATTTTTCCTAAAGATAAAACAGGGGAAGATGTGCGTGCACTGTATGAAGATGCAGAATATGTATGGATAGGAACTAGTAATGGCATCTATAAGGTACGCTTGCATGATAAAGGCATTGCAGACCATTATACAGTAGAGAATAATCTGGTGAGATGTATCTCGAAAGATAATCTTAATCGTTTATGGATTGGTACTTTCGGAGGAGGATTAGGGGTTTTTGATGAACATTTTCAGTGCGTTAAACTTTTTAACGTGACTTCTCTTTTTCCCTCTAATACTATCAATACTGTTTATATGGATAGTCAGAACAGAATGTGGATAGGAACGGGAGAAGGTCTGGTTTGTTTTCCATCCTCTCAGAGTTGGGACTATAAAGTATATCGCAGTGAGGAGGGTTTGTCCAATGTCCATATACGTGCCATTACGGAAGATAATCATGGAAATATATGGGTGAGCACCAATAAAGGTATCAGCTGCTTGTTGAAAGACAAGGAGGTTTTCTATAATTACGATCATTGGGATAATGTGCCTATGGGCAATTTCATGAGTGGAAGTGTGGCGGAAGCTAAGGATGGAACACTTTATTTTGGCTCAATCAATGGCTTATGCCGTTTTAATCCAGATCAGGTATTGGAAAAACGAGAGTCACCTGCTGCAATTATTACGGAGATGCGTATATTCGGCCCGTTGCGTGATACGGACAGTAATGAAAAGGTGATGGCGCTTGAAGGCCAGTCGGAAGTACGTTTAAGCTATATGCAAAATAACTTCAGCGTCACCTTCAATATACAGAATTATGCCTTGGCCGATCAAGTGGAATATGCTTATATGTTGAAAGGGTTGGAAAATTCATGGTATACAGTAACCGATCCTAATAATGTGACTTTCCGTAATATACCTCCGGGAAATTATTGTTTTCAGGTAAAGACAAGAATACGGAATCAGGAATGGGCGGATGAGATAGCTTCTCTGGATATCCGTATTGACCCGCCTGTATGGCTTACGTGGTGGGCCAAGTTATTTTATATTCTTTCGGGTGTTTCTGTCCTGTATTTTATTCTTCATGCCTATAAAAAGAAACTGGATATGGAGTCTCTCTATGAGTTGGAGAAGAAAAATCATGAGCAGGAACAGGAGCTGAATAATGAGCGTTTACGTTTCTATACCAATATCACACATGAGTTGCGTACTCCTTTGACGTTGATTCTGGGACCGTTGGAAGATATGCAGAAAAGTAATTCTTTATCAGGGAAAGATTCACAGAAAATATCGGTTATCCATCAAAGC
>ULQY01050613.1_pt1 | contig 18074 bp, 17 predicted proteins | sample 1954671 | NCBI WGS metagenome assembly ULQY01 (sample SAMEA4835660, study PRJEB28245) | human gut metagenome | biome: gut microbiome; material: fecal sample | place: Denmark | collected 2008 | reverse complement strand
CCTAAAATAGATTGGCAAACCCTAAAGAACTTTGATTATCCCTGCTTTGTTCCGCTGGTTGGCTTTGTCTTATCCTTTAAATCTGTATAAATCTCTATTGTATAATTCACATTTGTTTTAGATGTAATAGACAGGGAAACTGCTTTTAAGTCCTCAGAAGATACTCCCTGTTTTGCCTGAGTAGTAAAAACATTGGCCAATTTTCTGTAACCGCTTTGATGGGCTACATTTAATCCTCCATCAACCTGATAATTGTTATCATATCCATCATTAGCATAAAAATCAAACACCCAAGCCGTATCGGATAAAGAAAACGTTTCATATGACATCCAGAAATAACTCTGATTATAATATGAACCGGTTCCGTCTCCCCAACTATTACGAATAAGCCATGCACCATCTTTTTCAGGTTTAACACCATCTCTGAAATTATCTTTAGAATAGTTATCATCCCATCCAACAACCATTACCGCATGACCTGCTCTGTTATTTGTTTTATCATTATAACTGTTATTTATGTAATGATATCCGGTATCATTATGACTATACATAATTCCCACTGCACCATATTTTTTTATGGCTTTTTTCACATCTGATGCATTTTCCTTGATATTAATCATGTATGTATTTTCCAGATGTGCCTTGTCCTTTGAATATGCATATTCATCAGATAAACCTGTATTAAGAAAAGTATCAATAGTGCTTGCTGTATATCCGTTGTTTGCCACCTTACTATATGGTACATCACTCTCGCTTACCGGACCACACCACTGTCCCATTCTGCGTGCCGCCATCAAATAGTTGCCACCACGATTGAGATAACCATACTGAACACTTGTATTATTCATATAGTACTTTGCATAGTCCCCAACTGTTCCACCAATCGGATCTAGCAGCGAATTATATGCATAATATGCCAGATACAGTTCACTAAGATCTATATTTTTATCAAACGCACCATCATTAATCAGATCAAACTCTGCAAGACCTATTGACGAAAATGTCCAACATGTGCCAAGAGGATTTTGATTACGAACAGGCGGATATTTCGCCTTGATATCGCTGACTCCATTTGCCGGATACCTGCTCTCTATAGTTTCATCTGCAGAATATCCCCAATCATCAGAATACGGCACCACCTCATCCGGTTCATACACCGGTGTATTATAATCCAAATCACTCAGAATATATCCACTTGTAATGCTATTTTCTACAATTGGCTGTTGTTCTGCTTCAACGCCTTGTCCTGCTGACACTGGTTCTGCTGCCACCGGACCAGCCACACCTAATATCATAGCCACACTTAACACCAATGATAAAAAATTTTTTGTCTTCATTCGACTTTCTCCATTAAAATAATCCGCTACACCTATATCTAGTATAGCGGATTACCTTGTAAAATACCATTACAATGTATCGTTCTCCATTGTATTAACTCCTCTTACGTTTCTTCTTCAAATGTAGGTAAAACCACAACTGACGTCACATTAGTCAATCGGTATAATTGGAAGCTCTATCACTCCGTTATCAGATTTCGGTTCATTATTATTATTCATTCCTGAATTGTTTATTTCAGATTTTTTATCAATCTTATCACCTGTTTTATTTACATCGTCTGAAGTGTTTTCTGATTCATCATTTTTCATTATATCAGTCTCATATGAATCCCTGGAATCATTATTATCGGTGTTTTCTGATGAGCTCTTTGTATCTTTCAAGCTTTTGCCCGTTTCTTTTGTAGTTGTTGAACTTTCGTCAGAATTCTTATCCACATTACTAGTCTCTGTATTTTCTGTATCCAATATCATCTCTGTAGCTGATACTGCCTCTGTGGCTATTTCTGAGCTTGTTTTATTTTCAAGCGCTATATTCTTTGCAGACAATGCTGCAGCTGTAATTGCTACGCCAAAAATCAATATCACTATTGTGCTAACCATTTTTTTGTTAAAATTAAATTTCATTTTCTATATCCTAGTATAATTATGATGTAGTCAATCAAGACTACTTGGTTAATAAATTTCTGTAAATCAGATAACAAAAGAAGGGGTTCTTCCTTTATCAGATACTCTTTACTTGTCCAACTATATGGCAAAAATACTTGTGGCATTCCATCTCTTCTTACACTAATTTCAAAATACTGCCGATAATACTCAATTCCTTCAAGCCCAGCCTTGCTCAAATAATCATCAAATATTCTATTGATATTTGCAAATATTTTCAAAGCCTGCTTACGGTTGTGCACTACAATGCACTCGCTTAAATCATCAATTGAATGCTCTTTAATATACTCATCATTGCATATATATCTATGTTCCTTTTTTACCAATTCAGCCAAGCTGCAAGTAGATGACTTTTTAAATTCGAAATAGAAATCTATAGGTTCTGTCTTATAATCGTCAGACGCTGAAAAAGCCTCTAAAAAATTCCACTTTTCATAATTTTCTTTTATATATGCATGCTTCTTAGCAAGCTGAATTTCCTCTAACTTCAACTCTCAAAGTCAGGAATTATACTCTAGTACTATATTTTATGCAACAATTTATTTAATTTTTTGATATTCAAACCAATACATTGCATCAAGCAACGTCTTCAATTCAGAGGTTAGCTTTGAACTGCCATATGCTTTTGCAATGTAGTTCATCGGCTGATAGTCCAATATAGTTTCTGTATTTCCATTCGATACTATCGTCCTCATGCCAGAAAAGAAATTTCTGTTTGTACAAGTTACTTCTATATAATACATGTCTTTATCTTTCGAACGACATGGTGTAGCATAGCCTATCATATCTCCGCCCACATACGTTGCAAACGAATAATTTGATATATCTCTGCCGGAATCAAGCTTAAAATAGTGTCTGAGCTTTACATCATCTCCCACCACAAGGCTCGATCCGTAATAGTGTATTCCACTCATTGAAAATTGGCGGATACTTGAATTGGCAGCATACTGCTTCAGCGTTGCCTGTGGAATTTGTTGTATCGTCTTATCGGCATTCGTAAGGCTTCTGTTGGCTAATGCATATGTCATAAATTCAAAATACTGCTGTGATGCAGCGCCATAATTCAACATCGCTTTTACCACCGGCTTATATGCTGCATATTCTTTTGTATTGCTTGCCAATAAGCTCTTGGAATAATCCTCTACTGATGTTGAAAATGTATCCAGGACTTTTCCACTATTAGAGAGTAACTGTAAATTTACTTTTTCGGTCATCTCAACTGCGCTTATATCAATTCTTGAGCAATATGATTCGCCATCACCAACCGGACTCCGGTTCAATGCCACATAGTGTGGTGTTCCGCTGTCACCTTCATAGGTGTACTTGACCATGCAGTCTCCTATGTCATACGTAGAGCCGGTCATTTTCCAGTAGATATTTAGACCGATATTATGATTCTCCAATAAAGATATACTCTGACACTTCGATACACTTACCTTTTCGCTTCCTGTGTTTGTATTTTGACTTCCGGATGAGGTATTTCCCGGATTTGCAGTTTCTGATGAATCTCCATGAGCTCCGTCTGCCTGTCCATCTGTTACCAGATACCATATTGATTCTTCTTCAAAATAAACATTACCGGAAGCATCAAGTGCTCTTATTCCTATACAAAAAGCTCCTGATTCCGAGGCATTTGCCGGTGTTATTTTAAGCTTATTCTGTGCAGTTTGTTCTATGTTTACCGCAACATTTTCTTCTTTTTCACTTATATACCATTCGTATGCAACATTATCTACATATTTACTTACAGCCTTGCCACTCTTATCATAGGTTATCTGCTTTGTTCTAAGATTGCATGTATATGATGTGCCGCGGTTTATAAGCATACCCGAGCTGTCACGTTCTTCATCGAGTGTATATGTGGCAGGAACCACTTCATACTCAGCAGTTTTCTCACCGGTACATTTTTCCTTGCCATAATAGTAGTGATAGCGTACTGTGAGTTTTGTCTTTCCAGGCTTCATTCCGGTATATTTCCACTCATTACCGGCATTGGATATTTTTATGATGCTTTCATCCTGAGAAATTACTGAGTCAACTACATATATGTATTTTTTCCCGCCAGCCTGCGACCGCGCATCCTGTGTCAGTTTGCCTTGTCCGTTAGTTCTGATATTTTCTGTCTGATCGACACACACTGTTCCGGCTGCAAAGTCTATATCAAAGCCATCCTCAGAAACAAGCTTAGCATTTGTCTTAGATACCTCAGCAGTTCCATTGTAAGCAATCGCAGTAATATCAATATCCTGAGGGCTGTACTGGCTCAGCCAATTCGTGGATAAAGTAAAATATACCGCATCCCCAAGAACTCTGATTGTATATGAGTTCCGGTCAATTGCTTGCTCACTTCCGTCCGATATATAAAACAGCTTATATGAATCACAAGCCACAGAAAGATTGCTCTTTGATACACATACTGTCAAATCAGCGCCTTTTCTATAAACGTAGCTGCTCTTAGTGAATACAAATCCTGATTTATATTCTGTCTGTGCAGTCTGAACATTTATCGATGCACTGTCTGAATTGGTGTCTGCATATGTGATTGCGTGAATCGGTGTTAGGGCGAGAGTGAATGCTATTCCTAACGCAATTGGTTTTGTCTTATTAAATTTCATGTAACATTATTCCTTAATTTCCAGTTAATTACTTTGTTGCAGTACCTAATTCATAAATCGCAGTCACTAAATCGGACAATTTATTACTACTATTTTTTGAATTTAGCACTTTATTACAATAATCATTTACGCTATATGTAACAAACGCTTTTCCATTTACATTTATAGTAAATGATTTAGAATAATTGGCTAGTAATATTCCTGTTAAATCAACATAATATTTACCATCTTTCTTAACCGGTTTTAAAATTTGATTTCCTACTGTAAACTTATAATCAGATATATTTTTACTATCAATGCTGAAATAGCATAGTCTTCTAAAACTATAGTACTCTTTCTATATGAAATTTACAAGCAAAACTATGCCATTTGTTGTTTCTGATATTCGAACCAGTACAATGAATTCAGTAAAATCTCTGCATCAACATTGCATTTTGTATATGCCTTGGCAACATAATTCCGGTACCTTGAATTGCTTTCTCTGCTCACGAATTTTTCTGTTATCTGTTCTGTCCTTTTTCCCCATCCTAATCTCTCCGTTCCACTCCGGTCGATGCTAAACCAATGTCCTCCGACCACCCATCTCCCTTAAAAATATCAATACTCTTTAAGGTAGGAATTGCACAATACTTTCCTATCAGATAATTTTTCTCATAGTTTTCGTCCTTACGGATGGGTAATAGTATAGCTAAAAACCCCAAAATACTAGTAAGTTCCTGCAAAATTTACCATATCCACTGATTACGTACCTCGTTTGCCTCATCAGATGATTTACAAATCTCACGCCATTTTTCCACACCCTTACCGCAATTTACTGTCTTCCAATCAAATAGTCTAAAAGCCAGAGCCGCACAAGCCTGTCGAAGCTCAATACAATGCTTAATATCTTTCATAGCAGCATTATCGTAGTTAATTAATTCTGCCAAAAAAAACAGTAATCTATCTATTCTTTCAATTCCAATAGTATCTATAACCGTATTCTTCGCATATACCAGATTATGTAATATCCATATAGCTGAAAGCAATCCTGGTTCTTTCCTAAGCTCAATTAATTCGACTATCTTTCCAAGCATTTCACTGGTAGTAATACTATCAGGATAACGTATAATATACTTTTCCATAGCTCTAAGTGAATCTATTGATTGAGATTCATTCATTGCAAAAATATTCTCTTGTACATCACGCTCCCATTGTTCATCCCGCAAAATAAATATATCAAAACACTTTGTGTAAATCCCCTTTTCATTCATTTCATGTGCCAATTTAATAAGAATCTCTCGTGCTTCATCGAAAATCATACCATTACAATTTTCCAGCACAGCTGCTATTGCATATACAGCTTTTCTAGAATTATCCTCAAACATAATATTTGCTGTATTCTCTGCGATTTTGTACCAGTATTTACTTATCTTATTTATAATAATAAGCACATCGTTTTCATTCCAATAGCCCAGCTCCGTATTTGCACATAAAAGTGTCAATTGTTTTAAATACAAATCATTGCTATCCTTAGCAATATCATTTGTAATAAAATAATTCTTAACCGACAATTTGGGAATTGATTCATCAATGTATGGTAGCGTTTCATATACCCATAAGTAATAACCGGCCAATTTTGGCAATTGAGTTTTCTCTTCAATATTTGACCAAAGTAACTTCACATATTCATCATGCTGTTTAGTGTTTAAAAGATGATATTCATCTAAAATCTTTAATCTTACGACTTTTGTCTTCCATTCGTAATCAGACTTCCAATCATCTTTTAATAGCCAATTTATCACATCTTCATCTATCAACACATGATATTCTTCAAACAAAGTATCCAATCCTTGCTTGTTAAAATAACAGTCAAAAATATCTATTCCATTTGAACCGTCAACTCTCGAATGCATTGTTACTTGCTCTACAATCTCAGTTTCCATCATTAGAGGAAGTAGCTTTACCTTCATACGTTCGGATATTTGCCGTAATAGCTTATCCATTAATTGAGTTACTTCAAATCGAGGTGGAATGTTCCTATAACTCATAATTTTCTGAATAAACTGTAATTCCTTTTTTTGCATCCTTTCAGATGCCCGGCTTGAAAATCTTTGCAATAATATCGGAACATTTTCCCTTATATGCCCAGCTAAATATTCCGAGAAACCATTTCCCATTGCAATTATTTCACCAATATTAACCTCAATAGCATTTATTAAAATATCTAGAACATCGTCAATATACCCACTCTCTAAATCCATTACAAATTTTCTATTAACAAGTTTTTCTATTGTCCCTGTACTTGAACAACGAACTAACAGCAACAAACCCAGTCTATTATTAATATCGTAAATAGAAGATATCAAAGACAATTCCATATCTGAAATAACAGTAACGCATCCACATTTAAATGAGATTCCAAGTTTCTCTAACACTTTATAAAGCTGGTAGCCTTCCGCATGACCCGAACGACTATATGAGCATATGGTCATTGTGCTCCTGTTTAGTTCAAATGTTTCCTTTTCAAATTGGTTATCAACACAATGGTTAAAAAGTTCTTTAGCAACATTATTTTTCCATGATTCCCAGTTAAAAAATTCTTTCTTCCGGTCAATCTCTTCTAATATCTCATCTATTCCCATTTGCTCAAATTCGTATATTTCTTTATGCAAAGAATATGCCTGCTGACAAATAGAAAGTAATTGTAATACCGATGCCTCTAAACTCTTTAAATAATAATTTTCATTATTCTCATCTACTTTACAAATTAAATCTTGTCTGAGCTGCTTTAACTTTTCAAGTGACTCTTCCAATTTTCCACATTCCAAATCGAGCCCTATTACCAACAGTCTCTGTTCATAACACTCCTCCGGAATATCGCACTGATCCAACTCCCTTCTCAAACTCGGTATATCTAATTTAAAATAACATGCCTTAGCTCTTTCTATCATTAAGTCGACTTTACCATTATTTCCACTCTCCTGATAGACAATCAAAATGTCCATAAGCCGCTGCCATTCGTTCCAATTCATAGACTCCCTATAATCCGAAAGCAGTATCTGTCCTATATAGAACCACTTTCGTATTTTGTCTGAATCACCGGCATTTTCTGTAATCTTTACATAATACTTGTCCCATATCTGTCTTAAGTGAAATACTTCATACTCGCTATATGGTAACATTATTTTTATCCGTCTCCAGCATAATTCATACGCAAAATCCAACATTACGTCAATATTTACCGTCTCATGCTTTTGTAGCAATCCCTTCTCGTCGGTATACATATTTAACTCTACCGCTGTATTATATGGAATAATATACCACCCCGGATATTCATCACGTTCCTTTTGCCACGCTTCTGTTAGTTTAATAATATCATCCGTATAGCTATCTTTGTGCGCAAATATACCATCAACTTCCGCCCTCTCCAAATGCCATTCAAGTAATGTATATGAACTATTATCCTGCCAGTCTTCATGTGTCGTTGGACTCTTTTGATTGTATTCACCATCATTTTGACTCATCAATTCAAGAATCTTATTGAGCGTCTCGTTACTAGATTGCGTTGAAGCCATCAAACTATTAACATTGTCATGGATATCTCCCAAGCAATAAGAACCATACCTCTGCGGAAATAACTTTTTAATTTGATAAATTACTATATCCTCAAAATGTTTCTTGCATCTAGCTTTATTGATGCTATCAAGTTCACTTAAAGAAAGTAAATCATTAACACATCTATCCAAATCCTTTAGCCAATCAAAACTATTACTCTTTCTTATTTCATTAGCTAAAAGTCTCATAGTTTCCTCACAGAACAAAATCCTCCTAATGTCATTCTGCTCTGTGTTATCTTTTTCATATTCAGCAACCGTTTTCCCAGCTGATACGAATATAGCCTCAAACTGTTTCTTATCCAAAATAGATAAACCTATTTTTTTTAAGACTGACTTAGGATCCCCAAAAAGTAAATCAGTTCCAGCTTCCACTACATCATGCTCATCCATTCTTTACCTCTCCTTCACAATAACTCTTCAGATTGCAGTAAAAACAATTTATACTTTACCACTTTTTCCTATGCCAACTCGGACTCATGCCCTCCACCGTCTTAAAAAGTCGACTGAAATATAAGTATAGTAAAACACTAGCATTTTCTGATACTTATTATGAGTAAATAATTAACTTGTTGCAATCCGTCCTTTCGGCAAACATATTTTCGACAAATTATATTATTCAGTATAGCGAATTTTAGGTTAATATTCAATTGATAACTATTATAAATTGCAAAGTTGCGGCAATGAAATGAGCTGATGCCTGACAAAAATGAGAACCGATTTTGGACAAGATAAGGAATCATAAACACCAATATGTTCCGCCCAGATAACAGCTCGATAATTTTATCTTGCATCAACTTAAGACATTTTCCTTAAGTTGATGCTTTTTGACCACATTGGTGCCTGCCCCCACCACTCATTAAATCACACATCTTCAGATGGACTTTGTATGAAAAAAGCAGCTCCCCTATTTTTCATAGACTAACTGCTCAAACCTCTGGTTCCATATTAAATTTTAATTTTCTGAAATTTCTTCTGTCCGGCTTAACTGCTTGCGAACATCACGTCCACGATACATAATTCGAACTATATACACTATTTCATTTTCATCATTTGTCTTATAAAATACCAAATAATTGTCCACCGGAAAGAACCGAAGTCCTCTGCTGTGCCATGGTTCTTCCTCATAAAGCCGGTTTCTATTCGGCATGGTGTCCAGCTTTCGAATAGCAGCCATAATTCGGTCTGTCTGTCCGGCAGCGTTCTCTGGAGCTAACAGTTCCTCTGAAATATATCTGAAAATATTTCTCAGATCTCTTTTGGCTCCTGCTGTATACATCACTTTATATTTCATATACCAAATTCCCGTTTCATTTCTGCTTCAACTTCATCTGCTGAATATACTCTGCCTGCTTTAATATCTTCCATGCCTTTTTCTATTTCTGCATCGAACTGTTCCTTTGTAAGAGAACCATACGCAACAGGTTCCTCATAAGCCGGAAGTTTCATTTCAAAAGGAATTCCTCTCTGGAGTACAATCTGTCTCAGAAACATTCCTACCGCATTGGACATTGGAATGCCAAGTCGATCAAGCACCTGCTCTGCCTGCTCTTTTACTTCAGGCTCAACACGTGCAAATACATTTGCTGTTCTTGCCATAGATATCGCCTCCTCTTTTTTCTTCATTATATTTCGTTTGATTGCAAATTGCAAGCAGTTTGCAATCTTTTTTAATATCGTCTTTCATCCTAATTCAATGTATTTAGGCAGATAGGTTATATATAAAACTCTGTATTTTTGTAAGAAATATAATGATGCCTAACCCCACTGTTAATTGTAGCAGCTCAATTAAATAGAAGCCCCAGTAGTTCCAGCTACTGGGGCTTCTATTTGGGTGTGCCATGACACTCTTTAGCATTTCAATCTAGAACATCTTATATTTATGTTCTAAAAATTTTTTAATATATCTCTACTTAAATATCCTAATTTCGGTTTTGTAATTGATTTATTATGGTTTTTCTTTCATCCCCTTGAATTCCCAAAGCATTTAGTGCCTGATCCACTGTAAGTTTCATATTCTCCATAAGATTTTTCACAGAAATCATCTTTTCCTTTACCGCATATTCTTTTGCATATTCCTTTGCATATTCCTTTGCATATTTTTCAACTGCTTCACACATTTGCTCACGCCCCTTTTCAGTATCCTTAAAATGCTTTACACCTTTTGCTAATGCAGCATAATGAATCTTATCTGAATCTGTCTGACGAAAATCATTCATTAGCTGTCCAATTTCATCATTACCTTTATAGTTACCATTTACATATATAATATGGGAACCATCATCAAATAATTCTTCTGTTTCCCTTATATATCGGTCTATGTGATATACTGGTAAACCCTTTCTAAATTTATCATGTTTATATATAAATATGATATACGAATCCTTAAGTTGCCTGAACTCCTGTCCTTCGTCTAACATTTTAGAATCTACCATACTGCTATGATATCTTGCTCGTCTGATATGTGCCCCTGCCGAATTCCCTTGTACTTCAATATCAATTTCATCACCGTTCACATCAATCGCATGAACATCCAATGTTATATTTCTTCCACCTACTTCATGACTTTTTATCTCATCTTGTCCAATAACACTAATTACATTAATGTTCCTTCCCAATATGATTCTAAGCATAAGCTCTGTTGCTTCGATATTATTGTCGAAAACTCTACTCATTAAATCATCATCAAATAGAGTAAGTTTATCCACCAGTTCATTAACATTTTCCTTAACCATTATATCCTCTCTTTCAAATTCATATTACCACGTATCGGTATTTCAATCAAATAAAAAAACATAAAGAATGAATTATTCTTTTTGCATCTGGACAACCATACCCAGTACTCTTCATTTGAATATATAATCTTCGTCCTCTCTTGTACGAATTTTTTCGTTTTTACGTATCATGTGGTACAAAATCACAATTTTCTAGTTGCTCATCTTCAAAGCATCCATATAGCCCAAAAGTCTCTTTTGCCGCTCATAATCCAACTGCTGGTATGTCTCAACTACCATTCCAAGTTCAGTATCTTTTGCAAAAACATATGTCTGATTATCCCTGCTTCTGGTTCCAATATGTTCTGCTCCTGACAATAACTCATATGGCGAAATATCCATTCGTCCTAATTCAATGTATTTACTTTTTCATTCGAACAAAACCTCGAACACCTAGCTTAATGGCATTGCCACCACCATATTAGGCGGGGGAGTGCACGGAAAAAAGCGTAGGCATAGCGAGCTACGCTTAGGATTTTTACCATATCCACTGATTACGTTCCTCATTTGCCTCATCAGATGATTTACAAATCTCGCGCCATTTTTCCACACCCTTACCGCAATTTACTGTCTTCCAATCATTCCTGCCCTCCTTTAAAGTAACAACATTTCTCTGTAGAACTTCGTTATCCTATAAAACCACTTTCGCATATGCTGTTTTATCAGCCCTATTTTTATTATGATAAATTGCACCTGTCAACGGTTATTCTCTAATAAGAACTCAGCTAAATAAGAACCATCCTGTCCTGTAATTCCTGTTATAAGTACTTTTTTCATTTGAAATCTCCTTAAAATAGATAAAAATACGTCTGTTTAAAATACGATAATATTTTAAACAGACGTATCTAAAAATGTAATCGACAATATTTGTATAAATTAGCACAATATTGGTTTTTATCACTACCACTTTAAAATCATCAAAGCATCTCCTCCAGACAATCAACAATTGCTTTGCAATAAGGCTCATATTCACCATTATTCTTATTTGAATAATATTCTATAAAACTACGAATCTCATCATCCGTATAGTCCTCATCATCAAACACCTCTGATGCCTGAATAGCCTGCTTACGGTCCCTTTCGAGATGAAAACTGTCAAGTCCCAGATTATGTATCATATCCTGAGCAACATTAGAAGATGGACGATTCCTAACAGCACTAATTTTGCCGTTTGCTGAATATTTAAATACCTTTTCTACTTCAGCATCCGTTGGTGAGAGCATATCATCTCTAAACCAGTTATTCTTCCTGTGCCCACAATGTTCATCATCTAAGATAATTGTCGCCTCTCCATTGCATGATGCAAACATGTTTTCATATGTTAAATCCATATCTCTAAAGGACTCCTGTGGAAAGAAATGCTCAATATGAGCTGAATTGTTGTAAATTCTTCTCATACAATAGCAGCATATTTTGCCCTGCTCCTTGATAAGAGCCTCACGCAGCATTCTTCTTCTTTCAATTCCTTCGCTATCATTGCCTGCAAAATCAACTTTATAATGAGGTTGCCTATTATTAACTTCCACAAAATCAGATTTCCATTGTTCAAACCATTGCGGCGCACTGCTTTTATTAATTTGCTTCACGTCTTTTACCCCTTGATATCAGTATCCTTGCCTTAGAAATACCATCAGCATAACCATTTGTTTTCTTATCCAATATATCCACTATTTTCTCTGCTTCATCATACTTCTTATCTTCAATACACTTATACATCTCATCAATCATTCTCTTGATGTCCTGATTAACTGAAGACGTATTCATTACTTCCTCTAAAATAACATTTGCATCCCATCCCACAAAGGATTCATAGGTCTTAAATAGAATCTCATTATCTTCATTATACAGATACAATAAATTGACAGAATCATCCATCTCACCCAAAATCTGCGGAGAATGTGTAGTAATAATAAACTGGATATTGGGGAATGTGTCTCTTAAAACATTCAATACCTTTCGTTGCCACGATGTATGCATATGCAAATCCAATTCATCAATGAGCACAACACCTGAGCCTTCCAAAGGATTCACATCTTTACCCGGATTTGCCAATGCCATTCTTCTTGCCAAATCTCCAAATAGAGCTATCGTGCATTTTTCTCCATCCGATAACTGATCTATCTTTAAAGACTTGCCGTTTTTATTGACCTTCATTGCCAAAGGTCTTCTCTCTATCCGAATATCCTCAAATCCATCAAGCATAGCTAACATTGCTTTTTTAACAGCTGCAAGACTTTTATCTTCATAATCCGAATCATTTCTAACCTTTATCTGATTCTCTATATCCTCCTGATTTCTGAACCATTTAAATAAATTTCTAAAATCTATCGTACTTTCTATAGCTTTGTCGAATGCATCCAATTTTACAAACTGCTCTTTAGGTGCCCTGACCGGCACATCAAGCACAATTCTATTTACTCCATAATTAACAAAAATGGGCATACTCTTATTATCCGATTCCTCTATCCAATTGCCATTGCCATCATCATAACCCATTTGTATATATAACGATTGAAACTTATCTGTAAGTTTTTTAAGAGCACTTGTATTTCTTTTTTCACCTTTAGCCCTGTCAATTGTACGCTCATAATATATGCTTTCGCCATCCCCAAAATCGAAATCTGCCTTTATGCCGGCTGCAGACTTTCCATAGCTAATAAAATCTTCATTGAATCTGGCTGTCTTACTTCTTACCGTTCCCATCAGCTTTGCAATGATATCAGCATATAATAAATCTATAGCCTGAAGGATTGTTGACTTGCCAACGCCATTCACACCAAAAATAACCGTTGTCTTATTATCAAGCTTTATTTCCAGATTGTCTATTCCCTTAAAATTTTGTAATGTTATCGAATCAAGCTTCATATCCCTACCTCACAATAACTCTTCAGATTGCAGTAAAAACCGCTATACCATGCTTATAGTATAGCGGATTTGTATTTAAAAAACAATTTATATTTTACCACTTTTTCCGATATAATTTTATCAATTTATTTTAAAAATGCCAAACAAAGGAGAACATCATGGAAAACTTACAAACACTTACTGAAAACTATTTGGAATACAGCAGGACACAAAAATGTCTGGATGAAAAGACTTTAAAAGCATATCGGATTGACTTGCGACAATTCTCTGAGGAACCATCTCTTGAAAAAATAACCGAAATCACAACAAACGATCTAGAGGATTATATTGTCAGGCTCCACCAACAATATAAACCCAAAACCGTAAAAAGAAAAATAGCCTCAATCAAAGCATTCTTCCATTATCTGGAATACAAAGAACTACTCGCAATAAATCCCTTCACCAAAATACAGGTGCACTTTCGTGAACCTACCATATTACCCAAAATTATCCCACTACATACAGTAGAAAAATTTCTTACTATGATTTATACACAGCGGGACAACGCTAAAACTATTATCAGAGAAGGAATGCATTGCGCGATGCAGCCGTATCCGAACTGTTATTTGCTACCGGTATGAGAATTTCTGAGCTTTGCTCATTAAAAAACGAAGATATAAATTTACATGATGGGAGCATCCTCATATATGGTAAAGGCGATAAAGAGCGGCGTATTCATATTGGCAATGATTTGCAATGGCTGCACGAAAAAGATAAATCACTGCACGATTGCACATAGATACTATTACAACGGCTGTGTGCAAATTCCACTTCATCGGATCACCGATTCCGCTAGCAACGGATCAGTGTTTCCGGTCGTAACTGAACACTTTTCCGCTTCGTCGGATCACGTATTCTTATAAAGTGTTATAGTTTTTTCGTAGTCATTATTTTTAGATTACGAAAGGAGGCATTTTTATGCAGGACTACAACACTATTATTGAGTAAATCCTCAATAATCAGTACCTGTTCATCTTACCACATTTCTGAGATAATCGCTCTAACAATATTTCCAACTCGACTTCGTGCAATTCGTTCGATTCGTGTTACTTTATCCAGGAGGATCATCTCATGAATGCAAGACAAAAACTTCATCAGATCCATCTTCAGGAATGGGCCATCAGATTTGCAGATCAGAAAGCCAGCGGGCTTACTGTCCGACAATGGTGTGAACAGAATCATCTTTCATTCCACACCTATAACTACTGGAAGCATCTTCTCAAAGAAGAAGTTGTCGACCAGGTCCTGCCAGATATTGTTCCACTCTCACTTCCTGTTTGCTCATACTCCGGCTCTTCGTTAGAAACAACAGCACCTGCATTTCCTTCCATTCGTGCGAATCGCCCAAATAACTCTAATGTAAAAATGGTGATAAATGGTGTTTCTATCGAAATAGATACAGCGGTTTCCGAAGAGTTCCTCGGTAAACTTATCAAGGCGGTGTGCCATGCTTAAAGATGCTAATCATAGTTACTTTGCCGGTGTCTACATCGTCTGCGGTTACACAGACTTGCGCTTCGGGATTGATTCGCTGGCTGCCATCATCGAACGCAGATTTCATATGAATCTGTTTGTGCCTAATACCCTGTTTCTTTTCTGTGGCAGGTCTTCCACCAAGATCAAGGGATTACTCTGGGAAGGTAATGGTTTTCTACTCCTTTACAAGCGCGTGGAATCTGGTCATTTCACATGGCCACGTTCCTCCAACGATCTCAGTTCTTTATCCGCAGAGCAGTTCCACTGGCTGATGCAGGGATTTGCCATTGAACCTGTCATCCATGATATAACACCTGACACTTCTACCTGATTCTGATATTTTTGTGCAAAACAGAGAACTTTATTTCCCGTTCTCAGCCATGTTTTTCATGTGCTGTGCACAGCTTCCAGACACTTTTTAATGAGCACTAAAAGGCATCCAAAGCGCTGTACAGCACTTTTTCTTTTCTATTTCATTCCATTTTCAATCTTCTCTTATCTTTCTTTTTCAGCCATAGTCATTTTTACCTTTCCTCCATTTTCATAAACTGTCCTTTTCCTTCCTGTTCTGGTATAATGGTCTTATCAATGCAGGAGGTACTAGTCATGATCCAGTTATCAGATGAACAGTTAAATAATCTCGGTAAAGAAGCACTCATCGTTATCGCATCTTCTTTACAGGATCAGCTCCTCGCACTGCAGTCCCAGCTCAACCATGCCAACGCACAGCTTTCCCATAATAACCGCCAGATTGAGTTGCTTACTGAACAGATCCGCATTATGAACCAACGATTTTTCGGTCGTAAATCTGAAGCTTCTGTCTCTGAAGTCGATGGTCAGATTTCCCTGTTTGATTCCTTCAATGAAGTGAAATATCTGAACCAGAATTCTTCAAAAGAACCTGAAATCACGGAAGTCATCATTCCTTCTTATCATCGCAAAAAATCTGTCGGCAAACGCGATGCCGATCTGTCAGGACTTCCGGCACGCATCATCGAACATACACTTTCCGCCGAGGAACTGGCCACCAGTTTTCCTGACGGTTACAAGGAACTTCCGGAAGAAGTTTATAAACGCCTTCACATCATTCCGGAAACATTTATCGTGGATGAACATCATGTCCATGTCTATGCCTCCAAAAGTAATGACGGGACTATCCTGAAAGCGCCAAGACCAAAGGATCTTTTCCGCAACAGTATTGCTACCCCGGCACTGGTCGCTTCCATCATCAATGGTAAATATACAAATGCATTACCACTGGAACGACAGGCAAAAACTTTTAAGACGAATGGTATCCAGCTTTCCACAAACACTATGGCAAACTGGGTGATCAAAAGTACCGATGTATATCTGTCCCTAATCTATGACCATCTCCATGAATTGATCTATGACAGCAAAGTCATATATGCAGATGAGTCACCGGTAAAAGTCATGCGTATTGATCATACGAAGATCAAAAATGGCAAGAAGACTTATATGTGGGTCTACCGGAACCGGCCTCTTCGTGGAACTCATCCCATCGTCCTTTTCAACTGGCAGACTTCCCGCCATTCAGACCATCCACGGGAATTCCTTAAGACTTTCTCTGGAACCGTGGTCACTGATGGATACCAGGTCTACCATAAACTCGCCAAAGAGCGCTGGGATCTTAAAGTCGCAGGCTGCTGGGTCCATGCCAGAAGACCTTTTGCGGAATTCATAAAATCTGTCGGTCAGGACGCCTCCAAATGGTCGATTGCTCAGGAAGCATACAGTTTGATCACGGAGATCATGCACATCGCCAATACCTTTGATGATTTCTCTGCTACAGAACGTAAAGAACAGCGTCATCTTGTTCTTTCTGAAAAAGTGGATGCTTATTTCGCATGGGCAAAACAGAAGTACTCACAGGTAACTCACAACAGCACAATCGGAAAAGCTCTCGCTTACAGCATAAATCAGGAAGATTATCTTCGTGTATTTTTATCTGACGGCAATGTCCCGATGGATAACAATTATGCCGAACAGGCAATCCGGCCTTTTACCATTGGTCGTAAGAACTTCATAATGATCGAGTCCTCCAACGGTGCAAAAGCAAGTGCGATCCTGTACAGCCTGGTTGAAACAGCAAAAGCAAATATGATAAATACTTTTGAATATTTTAATCTGCTGCTTACGAAGATTCCTCAACACATGGATGACAAAGATTTCAAATTTATTGATGATCTTCTTCCATGGTCACCCCGAGTCCAGAAGGAATGTCCTAGCCGATACAAAAAGTCTTGATTTTTCAATGTGCACATCTATTTCTATAAAGTCTGCTCAATCTCCGCTAAAATGCAGGGATTTTTGCTTTCCAGTACTCATGTTTGAGGATTTACGGAGATAATCTGAGGCATTCAATTTTCATAATGTACTGGCTAAAACTCCGCACCTTGGTACAATCATGAAGAATTGTATCATGCTTATGTGTATTTGGAATTTCTCATTTTGGCTTGTACTATTAATATTCTAGCATCATCACAAACATTTTTAAGAACAATAACAATTTTTATGTTTTTTAAAGTAGTTAGTCCGTATCTGATTATAGCACTTATTTAAAGCATCCTTTCTATTATTTGAATGCTCGTCTAATTTTTGAATCATTTCATTATACCCCTGTCGACTTAAATCATAAGTAAATACATAAGACATATAATATACCCACAACAGTGGACACACGAATTAGTGTAG
>ULQY01033945.1_pt1 | contig 18091 bp, 15 predicted proteins | sample 1954671 | NCBI WGS metagenome assembly ULQY01 (sample SAMEA4835660, study PRJEB28245) | human gut metagenome | biome: gut microbiome; material: fecal sample | place: Denmark | collected 2008 | reverse complement strand
GATTCCTTCCGCACTGATAAAACTAAATCCGTTTTATTTAACCGTAAAGAAACTGCTTGCATATCTATTCCATGACTATATAAGTCTACTCTTTTTTCAATAAGTCTTTATAATTCATTTCCATTGTATTAAGTTCCGATTCAAATTCCTGTCTGTTTTTCTGTGCAAAAGTATCCAATATCATTCCAGAGAAAAAACTCTGTAATGCAGCCAAGACAATAAAACCGGATGCTATTAGCGTAGGAAATCTTGGTACAAGTCCTGTCTGAACATATGTAACAAAAATTGGTACAAATAAAATTGCTGCTATAATAATTAAAAGCAATGATAAAATTCCAAAGAAATTCATAGGTTTATAATTTTTATATAAACGTCCAATCGTCTTTAACACTTTAAACCCATCACTGTACGTATTGAGTTTGGATTCACTTCCCTCCGGTCTGTCCCTGTATTCAATAATAATATTACTAATCTGCATATTTTTATCAACTGCATGAATACTCATTTCTGTTTCAATTTCAAAACCTTTTGACAATACCGGAAACGTCTTTACAAACTGAAAACTGAAAGCCCTGTATCCTGTCATGATATCTCTGATGTCACTTTTAAACAAATGATTAATTGAAAACCTTACCAAACTATTTCCAAAATTATGAAAAGGTCTTTTATTTTCCTCAAAATAAGTTGAAGATAACCGGTCTCCTACAACCATATCAGTCTTCTTTTCCAAAACTTCCTGCATCATCTGTCTGCCATATTCAACAGGGTATGTATCATCCCCATCTATCATGATGTAACATTGTGCATCAATCTCCCGAAACATCCTACGTATTACATTTCCTTTTCCCTGTTTATATTCCCGTCTTACGACCGCTCCTTCTTCTTTTGCAATTTTTGCTGTGTTATCTGTTGAATTATTATCGTAAACATAAATCGTTGCTTCAGGAATTTCTTTCTTCCAGTCCCTTACTACTTTGCGGATTGTTTTTTCCTCGTTATAACATGGTATCAATATTGCACAATATTCCATCACTTTTCTCCTTATCGTATAATACTTTAGGCATTTGACAAATGCCACAAGTCCTTGGTTTTATTGGGTTTTCTTGCTTGATTTATATAAATTTTCTCTCCACAAATGGTAAAATATAGATAACCACACCAACAATTTCAACCACCTATGAATGAGAAAATTTATGAATGCTAAATATCCCCCTTCGTTTTTCCAGCTCCTTCGGAGTATTTTGATTTGGACAAATTCATTCCTAAAAAAACTTTAATTGCCTGAAAAACTTTTCAATTGTCATAATACTTATTTGGGCTTATTAAAATTCGCCCAAAATCTGATGATCTATGTCAATTCAGAAATAATTCTGAATACTGACCCTTTTTATCTCCTTACCTAAGGGAGAGTTATCCACAGGAATCGATAAAACCATTTATCAATTACCTAATATAATATCTTCATAAAATTTTTAATTCTTACTTTTATCATCTACATTCTCATATATTAAAACATTTCTCACACTGTATCAATACATTGTCAACTTCTAAGAAGCTTGTTTTTCAAACTCCTCCAAAAATATTTCCACATAATCCTCGGACTTTCCTGCTGCAGCTTTAACATATTGTTCTCTCTCTGCAGCTCATCAATGATTCTTACTTTTTCATCTATAGTTTTTTCCTCTATAACTTTGGTCTTCTCATCTACAATTCTTGTCTTTTCCTCTATTTTCTTTTCATTCTCTTCCCTTATCTCACCAAACATATTCAGATATACTTCATCCTGCATGTCAACAGTCACGATATCCGATAAAGATGAAAGCAATGTATCCAGCCAGCATATATGCGACGTAGGCGAAGCATACACTAAAACCTCTATTTTATCTTTCAGCATCTGCTTATAAAAGGCATTGCACCGTGCCTCATAATCTCCCCAGTTAGCACTGACAGCATCCGGCAGATACACGAGCTCCTTTCCATACTTATCTGTCCCCTCTGTCAATTCTTTCCGATCCTGATCCGTATATAATATGACATCATTTCCTCGCTGTATCAAATACTGCATACACTCCAGAACCTTTTCATCCATATTGTCATATCCTAAATAACGATAATAAATTGCAATTTTTTTATGCCCCGTTATTTTTGCCCTGTTATAGATATCCTGTCCCTGTTCAAAATATACTCTTGCCACCGCACTGGTAATCTCATCAGGTCTGAAATATTTTCTTAAAATCTCAAATCCCTGCTGTTCGTCCTTTTTTTCCAGCTTATTATGCCAGCAGTCCACACAATCCCACAATATCTTGTCCGCAAAACATTTTGATTCTTTCCGGAACTTTTCAATTGATCCTGTTTTTTCAAGAAATCTCTTTACTAACTCAGATGCCTCTGCACCGGAACATCTTTTTTCAAACTGATCCAGTGATAAAATATCTCCACCAGTTACTCCTATGCCCAGATTATAATTATAATATTTTTCTATTATGCCATAATAATTTTTTGCATAGTACATGAGAAGGAAAAAAATATACCGATCCTCAGATGCAACCAGTCTGATCTGTTCAACATTTGCAAATGCCTCTTCACATACTTCCCGTCTCCAGATCTTATTTGTAATATTAAAGTCAAACTTTTCATCCACAAAACATTTTTCAATCAGATTTCCTTCCAATTCTCCCTCATATGGCGTGAGGAAATTGGTAACCCAGTTTTTTAAATCATCCGATACATTCTCATTTGCGTGTAAAACCGTACCAAAATGCAACACATCTACAGGATGTTCTGTAAGCAGTTTTAAAAGTTCTTCACAGGCAGATACTTCAAGATAATCATCACTATCTACAAACATTACATACTGACCAGCCGCATCTGTAATACCTTTGATTCTTGCACGCAATGTCCCCATGTTCTCATCTGCATGGATCACTTTCATACGATCATCCCGTGCAGCATAATCATTTAAAATCTTTCCGGACGCATCTTGCGATGCATCATCTATACAGATAATTTCAATATCTGATAGTGTTTGCGACAGTAAACTGTCAATACACTGTTGTAAGTACTTTTCAACATTATATACTGGTATGATAATTGATATTTTTGCCATCTTTTTTCCCTCAAAAAAGGACTATCGCAATCTTATTTTGACAGCCCTCTTTTTCTCCTATAACCTTTCCAGTTCCTGTTTTAGCTTCGAAAAACTTATCAGACGATCCGGATATTGTTCATCTGGATCATTTAATTCTCTTTCCGCAGCCCGTTTTAAAACTTCCAGCAAATCACTATATTTTACTTCTTTATGTTTCTGTAAAAATTGATACAAATATCTCACAACTGACCTGCTATACATTTTGACATCTTCACGGATTCCAAGGATGACATCAATAATTTCTTCAAAATCATCGTTCTCCATATCATCCCATAAATCTTCCATATTATCCTCAGATCTGCTTTCTGTCACCTGGTGTAATGCATTTATATTTTGCATAAATGGTAAAAACTCTTTTTCATCAATATTCTCAATAATGAAATTTTTGATATCTCTCACTGTCACATTCGTTTCTATCATATTGCCTTTAAATATCGAAAAAAATTCTGAATATTTTTCCCATACCTGTTCATGAACTATAAAATTGAACTGGATTTCTTCTCTATCTTTGTTAAAAAAAGATATTAAACCTCTGATATTTTCCATTACCTGTTCTGCATTTTCCTGAAGCATTTCTTCTTTAATATTGATCATCAAACGTATTTCATCTGTCGTTTCATATTCCTACTTATCTTTCTCTGCTCTCGATACAGGCTCTCCTTTTTTTGAAAAAACAAAACAGAACTATTGTTCACTTTGTGCGTAAGCATATCCAGCAACTGTGATACAGTAGTTATCTCCGGCTGATCACCATTCCGCCATTTTGCCTTTTTGTTCAAATTTTCGATCAGCAGCCGAATCAGTTTTACACCCACTATTTCAATATTACTATTTTTATCTTTTAATATCGCAGTACATTCCCGATCTTTTTCATCACTTACAACTGAATATATAGTTGTTGGAACATACGCATTCCCCCTTTTTTATACCTTCTTTTTATTTGTGTATTCCGTATGCCAAACAATTCTTCCCTATATCGATATTTTAAAAACATATTTGCTTCTTGATTCAGAAACTGTTCTACGGCAAGAAATCTTACCAAACGCTGTTTTTCTATAAACATCTGCCCTAGCATTTGCTCTTTCATTCCATTCATAAGCAACTTTATCTCTTGTTTATAATAGACCGGAATCAAATCTTCCTGTGCAACATTCAGTCCTTCAAACAGACTTCTCGTCTTTTTTACACCTTCCTCAGACGCAACAACCTTTGACATTGCAACGGCATATCTCTTCTTTCCTATGTTCTGCATTAACTGCAATGCCATATTTAAACCTTCGACATTTTCATTATTTGGATATGCAATAAATATGACCTGATTTGATAATGTCAAAAGAGAGAGCGATCCCCATTGATTAAATCCCGCTCTCGTATCAATCAAAATAATATCAACATTCAGTTCTTTCTGCACGTACGCAAATATTTCTCTAAACACATCTTTTTCCTGGATCTGCTGTGTCTGTAAACGTTCAATCTGGTAAACATAATCCTTATTCATAGATTTCAATGCAGGCATTACAAAAATTTCACCAGAAACATTCTTCAACTGAAGTGAGCAGAAAATATCATTTATTCTGACATCTTCACTTCCCTGTATAACTTTTCTGTACAGATACTCTATAGTTCCGTACTGTACTCCGTTGATTTCATCATTTACTTTGTCATAAAAAATATTGTGCAGACTTGGTGCCTCAACATCTAAATCAAGCAGTAATACCCTTTTTCCTGCATCTGCAAGATTATATGCTGTTTCAATCAAAGCAATTGTCCTGCCAACTCCACCTTTATATGAATAAAAACTGATTACCTGAGTCTCCGTCTTGTTCTCCTTGGCAATATTATCTGCATATAATGCATCTGACCAGGATAAGTAGTCATCATTTTTTCTTATCTTTTCAATATGGAGTTCTTCTGCCTGCTCTGTGGAATAAATATTTATAAAACCTATCTGGTAACTATCTGATCTCTTGTCTAACTCTTCTTCCAGCAGCTTTTTTATATCAGTTCTTTTTATATTGGAATCAGATACAACTGTCACATGAATTTTTCCCCTTTTGCTCACGCTTACCTGTACCCATTCATCCCCTTTCAGCTGATATTTACTTTGAATTATTTGTTCTATGTTTTCCCAGATTCTTTCCATCTCTACCTGCCTTTTCACATCCATTAATAATCCATTGTGATTGATTCGTGCCTGCTGTGACACTACATTGACTACATAACATTCCTTTCAACAAACACTCTATATAGATTCCACCTAAATGAATCGAACAAGCTTTACGTCTATTTTCTCCCTTACTCAGTACCTCCCAGTCATCAAAGCGTGATACTGCCGCTTCTTCGTACTTTTCCATTTACTTCTCCCTTGTATAAGTAATATATTATTCTTTATACCAAATACTATTTCTTGATTTGTGCCAACTCCGTATCTTTTTCATTAAACTGGACTTTAGAAATTTTTATATTCCCCTTATATACAGTTCTAATCTTCTTTTCTAATTTAACATAAGCAGGATTTGCTTTGATATTTGGCACAGATGAACTAACAACTACCCGTCCATACACATGTTTAAATTGAGAAAAGAACCCTTTAAATTGTATTAATGTACCATCTATCTGCTTTAATGAGTGAACAATATCGACTCCTTTTAATTCAATAAGAATTGCATCACATTCCTGACCATTGACCACAAACATATTATCACATTTACAAATTCCCTGTGGAACCGTTTTGTCCTGAGAAATTACTCCACCATCTATTTTATATGAAATCACATGATTTTTTTCCGTATTTTCAAGTATATATTTTTTCCCTTTTTCTTCACATTTCACATAAGGACGATTATCCGATACTTCTATACACTCTACATTATTGTTAGCACACGACTCCATTGGTTGTTTTAAGATCTGTCTATCCAGGCACTCTCCTAATTTATCACATATCATTTCCGATCTCCTCATCCAATAATTTATCCAGTTCAATATTGGTAATAGAAGAAACCTCGTCAATATAATCCGTATTAATCATATGACTTTCTTCATCCAGCAAATTTTCCATACTGTTAGACTCATTAACTCCACTTTCTAACTTATATGCTCCAAATGTTTTGTAATTAACACGTAGATTTTTATTAATAATTGCCTGTCTTTTTCCTTTCGAATTTCTTTCAACTTTATCTGAGTAAAGCAAAATATTCAAGGAAGTTAATATATACGGACTATGCGTTGTAATGATCGCTTTACTATCCGTCGAATTAAGCATTAATGAAATTAAACTAACCACATCCTTTTGTGCTATAGGAAATAAATGTGCTTCTGGCTCTTCAATAATTACAAAACTTTTCTTATTCTCTAATATAATATTAAATGCCAGCATCAAAATCCATAATACTTCCTGCTGACCCGATGAACCATACATTAATTTAACCCAATGTCTCTCATCAAAATATATCTTTTCTCCATCATTTTCACTGGTATAGTCTGCCTTAAAGATACTCTTAATCAGGTCATATGCCATATCCAATGCGTTATTATTAATCTGGCCTCTCACTGTTTTCGTATAATTTTTCACCATATCCGGTATTTTACTGCCAAATTTATTCTTTGTATTTCTAATCAGATTAATGAATTCCTGCATCGTCAGATCCATGTCTGCAATCGAAAAATCATGCAATTGTTCTGACATAGTAGCCAACAAACTTCTGCCTGCCGGGATATATATAATCTCTGCATTATTTTCAAATATTTTATATAAACGTTCCCTAAATTGCTGTTTCAACAGTGCTAATGCCGTAATATTGTCAATGATGGAATTCATCTTATTGCTATTTAATTCATTTAGGAACATCTCAGCAGCTTCCTTTATCAAACTATTTAAATTTTCCTGCAATTCGTTATCAAATTTAAAACGAATATATCCATCCTTATTTAAGGTAATAGCAATCTGCTTATTTCCAAAGACATAATTGATTCTAAATTTTTGCATATGGGTCGTTTTCCCAAAACATCCCATAAACTGTTTTGTCAAATACTTCAAATAAAGGTTAAAATATTCATTCTTATGATTATTAAAATACTGATTTCCATCCATCAAAAAATCTAATGTATAATCACGTATTTTTTGACAAAAATATATAACTTTGCATACTGTACTTTTTCCTGATGCCTGCGTTCCTATAAAAACCTGCATCTTCTTATCAATGTCAATGTCTGCCTCCTGAACAGGTCCAAATTGCTTTATATAAATTTTCCTCATTCTAAATTACCTCTTATTACAACACTATTTTATTATTTCTTTTTATTTCTACAATTTTCCTGCGTTTGCCTTTACTTTCTGCAACCAACTATTCATCCAATTTAGTAACTATATTACATATGATAAGACCACTGTTATCCCTGCTACACATACATGTCTTATAAATTCTGACGAAAATACTATAGTATCAAATATATACAGCACAAACAGTCCTGCAAAACTTATAATCAAAGAATGAAATTCCATAATATATAAACTCATTTTTCCTACACTATTTAAATATTTTGCTTTTATGTTTCTTGCAATAACATATATTCCCATAATCGAAAAAATAGATTCAATATAATACCAATATGTATTAATTTGATTGACACCTTCCTATTTATATTTTAAAAAAATCCTATTTTTCTTTCAATATGATTCACGCCCTCAAATACCTGCTCAAAATTTGACCATATTTTCTGCTCATCATCCATAATTGCCCATTCGTGCGTAAATACTGTAATTGGATACTTTTTCTTTATCAGATAGTCCCGTTTTTCCTCTATAGATTCTTCTTTTTCCATTCTTAACCATGTAGGCAAAAATTTCACACCAAGTTTTTTATCATAATATTTTCCATCAGAATATAATTTCGTTCTAGCCTCAGCATCAAGATAATAACTTTCTCTCTCCATTGTTTCGGCACATAAAAAACCTTTTATCCCCTCTTTGTGTAACAGCCTGATTCCCTCTCTATTTCCTTTAAAAGAGGATAATCTTAGATACTGTGCTAAATTTTTTTCAGATGTTATACGGCACAGTTCTTTTGTAACCTGCCTATAGTCTTTTAACATTAATTCAGCGCTATCAGCAGCTTCATACGTCCTGTCAGTCTCTGATTCATCAAAACCATATCCATGAAATCCAAATTTAAGCCAGTCTGCATTTTTTTCAAATTCTTTTGTAAATCGATCTGTCGCATCGGCAAGTGTAAAATTATACCAAGCATTAAAAAAACAATAACAGGTAAATACAGCCCCGAATTTCAAATGTAATTCTTTTATTTTATTTAAAATTGGATTCTCAAATATGGAAACATACTCTTTATGCTCCGTTAGATCCTTAAATATCCATAACGTATCATCGACCGAACAGTGGATTTTTTGACAACTCCAATTCAATAATTTCATATATTTATTACCTTTTCATATCCTCTATCTGCTTTTGCAGATTATTGACCCAGTCTTTGTATACTTCTAATTCTTTCATCCGTTCTTCATTCTGTTTCTGCAGATTATTCACCCAGTCCTTGTATACTTCTGTATCTTTCATTCTCTCTTCATTTTGTTTCTGTAAATTTTCGACCCAGTCCTTGTATGTCTGTAATTCCTGTATCCTGTCCTCGTTCTGTTCCTGCAGCTTCTCATTCCACTCCTTTAACTCAGTACATCTTATACTTGTCTGATAATTTTTTAAACTCCAGTAACGTAAGATTTCCTCCATGCTCTTCTGATAAATATCTGTTTCATTAGCTTCTACACACTTCAATTTTATCTGATCTAACACATCCACAAATTGCTGTATTACAGATTTTTCATCATAATTATTCTTCGCATTTACCTTCAATTCACCATATGCTTCCGTAAATTCTTTAAAATCATGCACTAATTTCACAATGCATGTATCTTTTAAATATGCATAAACATTTTTTACCTTAGCATTAAAATTATCAAATGCAATACAAGGAGTTCCCGTTATAGCAGCAAATATCATACCATGCAATCTATCCGTAATCACTAATTCAGCTGACTGAAATTCTTTAATCTTCTGCTTTAGTAATAATTCTCTATTCTCTTTGCAATAATTATCCATCTGCGTATCTGTATATCTTATTTCCGAAATCCTATCCTTTAAAAAGCTTTCTATTTCATCAACATTCTGATGATTCATAACACTTTCTTTATCACTACGTAAACAAATTAAGACTCCCTTACGTTCCTTTTCCATATTAATTGCATTTAAAGAAAGTACAACATCAGGAAGCATGTACATATCGTTTGTAAAATTTGCTTTCAAACACTCAAAAGATTCTGCATCCCTGGCAATTAAAATCAGATTTTTATTTTTATTATAGATACTTACACTCCGCTTTAATTCTTCTTCTCCTTCTTTATCCCTGGAAAAATATACAGTCTGTGGGAACATAATAATCCGGTTATTTTTAAATCTGCTAATCACAGATCTGCGAATCATCTCATCATCCATGTAATAATTTCCAAAATTACCGCCTCCCTGCAGTATCAGAATATCCTGTTTTTGAATCAGATGTGCAATTCCTTCTATATCTGTTTCAAAATCACTCATATCCACATCTACCACATTAGCAGCCGGAAAATAATTTTTCAGTAACTTCTGTGTTGCGTACCAGATTGCCTGATCTCCCATATTTCCATGATCCGGAGTACCAATAATAAACACATTCTGCTTCTCATCTTCCATATGATATTTGTTTTTTATAACATGATAATAATCCAGATATGCCACTTTCCGCTCCTTATTATATGATGTAAAAACTTCTCCATCATAATTTGTCTCATAAAGTTTACAACTCATTGCTGCTTTCATTTCCGGTCTCAGCCATTCATTGTCTGTTCCTTCCAAACGATTTCTTGTCTCTGCATAAGTTACTGTATCTACTCCCGGTATATCTCCCAACGTCAGAAAAGCATGCCCATTATAGCAATGTGCCAGTCCGCATTTTGTTCCAACCGGACACTCAACCAGCTTTTCATCACAATTTTCATAAATGTTTCCCAGTGTATCTCCCGTATAACATTGTTTATATTCACCTGTATTTAAATCTACCCAGTAACTCCACATCCCGGCATGGCAAAATTCTGTTCTCTTTTTCTTAAATATCGAATACTTAAAATCCAGCAGTTTTGAATCAAACGTGCTCCAGATATCATAAAATTCCGGCAGGGAATGCTCTGATAATAACTCTATTCCACCGGTTCTGTCATCTCTGGCTATTGTCACATGGCAAGGTGCTCCAAAATTATCCACACACACCTTTTTTACCTCATCAATATGTGGAATCAATTCATCATTTGGTGTTACTTCTACGGTATAAGAACAACCGGACTGAGCAATTTTCTTTACATTGCCAATAAAGGTATCCATCATGTTCAGACGGATCATCTCTAAATAATGAAATGAGAATTTTATAAAAAGATGGCTTAACAATGCTTTATCCCATGTGATGATTTCGTCAAACCGCTTTGTCATAGTGCCATTTGTGACCACCATAACATAATGTCCCTCTTCTAGTAATGCTTTTACTACTGGCAAAATGGTTTCCCCTAATAAAGTCTCTCCACCAGCACACAAATTAATAAGACAAATCCCTCCCATACGTTCTTTTGACAGTGCACTTTGAATTTCTTTCGGAGAACGTTGCAATTCAATGATATGGTTCTTAAATTTATTACGCAATGCAATATAACAATAATGGCATTTCAAATTACAGGTTTCCGTCTCAATATAACAATCAATAAATTTTACTACCTTTTCCAACTTTATTTTCCTCCACTATTGTTATTCAATGCATTTTATCTACAACAATTTATTATACGTCACATCCCCCTTGGCCTCTTCAAACTCATCCGGAGTACCAAACGAAACATGCTGATCCACATTAAAACTTTTGATTTTTTTGCCCTGTTCTGCCATCACATTATATACACCACTGACAAAAAACTCGTTATAGGAACAATTTTCCAAATAAATCTCCACAGCTTCTTCAAATATCTGCTTATTTCTAAAATAATAAGCTCCACAAATCGCATCTTCACTGATTGCCTTTTTTTCAACTGTGTGATTCACATATCCATTTTCATCATATGCAACAAAACTGAACTTTGGATCATGTGATTTAAAAGTCAGTAAGCCACCATCGATTGTCTCAAATTCATCGTTTTTACAGAATTCATAAAATGAACTGCATAAAAACAAATGGTCACAATCATTAAAAATGATCGGTTTATCATTCTCTATATTGATCACACCCGCCTTGCAAGTCAGTACAGCTCCAGGTAATACTTCTGGAATCACATTAATTCTGGCATCCGGATAAAATTCTTTAATTCTCTGGTCAATCGTAAATTTTTCAATATGTTCTTTTAATACAACAAATGTAAGGCTTTCGATTTCAATATTTTTGACCAGTGACTGTGTTGCCCAGTAAAAAAACGGTTTCCCATAAATCTCAATTAAAGGTTTTGGTACATTAAATCCATGATTTCCAAATCTGGTGCCACCACCACCCATAGGCATTATTACATTTAATTTCATATTCAGTCCTCCGTAGAAAAAACAATATCTGATTTGTATTCTTTAAACTTCTTTTCTCTTGCATCCTTTAACATAAATTTCTTTCTGCCAAAGAAATAGCTCACTGCCATCTTTAAAGTCTGCCATGCCTGTCTTGTCATTTTTACATTTGACACCTGATCCTCTTCCCTCCACACGATCGGAACAAATCTGTATGTTTGTTTATATGAAGCAAGTGCAAAAAGCATGTAACAGTTAAAGGTTAAATTATCCGGGAATTTTTCATAATACTTTGATTTTAACATTCTGGTAGAATAAAGATTTAATCCGGCTCCCAAATCTAATATTCTTTTTCCAACAGAAATTGAGAAAATCACATTGAACACTAAATTTCCAAATGTTCTGAACTTTGAATAACCAACCAGTTTTGAACCCTTTGCAAATCTGCCTCCAAGACAGCAGTCATACTTTTTAAATGCACCATTTTCCAATACCGGTATCATATCACTGATACTTCCCTGATCATCTCCATGAAGTACGATAACATAATCAAAATTATTCTCTATCGCATAATTGAAGGCCACTTTATGTGATCCACCCAATCCATAATTTTCTCTGTTTTTTAATACTTTAATCGGAAAACCTGCATTCATTTTTTTTATCTTTTCTATAGCAGCCTGCTCTCCATTATCTGTACTCCTGTTATTGACAATTATCGCTTCTGAAATATATTTTTTTATTTCACCATTCAACTGATCTAAAACTCTTACAATCTGCTTTTCACAGTTATACATGGGGATAAAAACCAGTATTTTTTCTTTCATCTCTAAATCCTTTCTATCAATAATTTCATTACCAAAAAGTTCAAACACATCGTTACTGGAGTTACTATAATCTTAGCAGCCATCGCAGAAAAATTGCCAATGATACTTCCACTAAAAGTCTGATACAACCCTGCTGCAATTATCGCTAAAAGCTGCGACACCAATAATATCAATATGATCTGATATAAAATATAAATTACAAATTTTACTTTCAGAGGAATTCCGCCATCCTTTTGTACAAATGTTTTTCTGGTAGATACACAAAATACAAAGCATACTGCGACCAGTGAACTGATCATATTATTCACCGCAACATAGGATGACCTTAAATTCAACAGATTAAATATCACAAAATCCATGATCCAGCCAATTCCACTGATTCCAACAAATGCAATTCCCTGCTTTAATAATTTTCTCATACTCTTTTTCCCTGTTAAGCAAAGCCCCTGACTACAAAAACTGTTGCCCCACTTTTCTCTGCTGCCTCTATTCCCACATCCGAATCTTCAAAAATAATTGTATCTTCTTTCAAAATCTGATAATAATCCATGGCCTTACAAAATCCTTCCGGATCCGGTTTTTTCTTTTTTACATCTTCCTGCGAAATAATAAGATCAAACTCATCAAGACGATTATGATATTTTAATATATCCTCACTGTTTTTTCTCGAAGCAGTCGTAACCAGAACAATATAATACTCGTTACGGATTGCATTGATAATCTCAAATAAGTGTTTGTTTTCCACTGTTTCTGAAAGAAAATCACCATAATATTTCTTTTTTAATTCATGCACTTCTTCCATATGGGTCTCACTCTGCATAATCTCTGGAAGAAATGTTTTATAATGTCTCCCATTACACTGATTTGCAAAATACTCATAATCCATCGTATATCCAAACTGTTCTAATGCTTTTTGATATGAAAGAAAATTGACTCTTCTCGTATCATATAATGTTCCATCCAGATCCAATAGTGCCAGTCGTGTCTTCATCTATTTTTCCTCTTCAAAATTATTGATAACATCATTCATTACCATAAGCATTCCGGCATAAAACAGCAATACCCTTTTTCCATTTTTTTCAATTTTATAAGGCATTAATCTCAGCCAGTGTATGATCTCATGATAATAAATACTCTTTACGCGTTCTTTTGCAAAATGTTCCCGCATATACTTATCCAACATATCATATAAATATGTATATGCCTCTGATTTAGTAAATACAAAATTAATTCGATTTCTTTCAATGCTCACATTCTTTGTTGCCATCAAAAATTCATAACCACCATGTATCGACTGCAACAGTTTTCCATAATCAAGATTTGAAGAATCATGCACATTTCCGGTATTCGGATCTATGATATAAAAATCATCCTCTCCATCTGCATTTCTTGTACAGATAATATTCTCAATCGTGAGATCACCATGAATCTCTGAATATGTATCATTTTTAAAAATATCAGATAAATGTTCTTCTGACAGATATTGTAAATAATATGGCAAATTATGAAAACTTCGTCCATTAATGATGATATCATCATACTCCATAAGACGCTTCAAATATTTTGCATTCATAATTTTATCCAGGTTTTTATTTACTTTAGACTTAATATATTCATCAATTGTTGCTTTGTCTGCCGGTCTTTGATTTACTTTATATAAAGAATTTTCCAGACATTCCGTCGCTTTTTTTATAAATTTCCATGCATTTTCTTTTGGCATAGAATGTGCATAATCAAACAATCCAACTGCCTGACTGTCATATGGCATATCGTAGTAACAGAAATTATCCTGCTTTTGATACTGCATAATATCCGGCAAAGGTATAATATCCTTAAAACGCTGCAGCCACTCAATCTGCTGATATAACTTATCTCCATCTGCGCCAAATGCATATTTACGGAAGAAATTTTTTCCATTATTCATACAAAGCATTGTCGTCGCATTAGAACCTGCAGAATAGTCACGAATAATCAATATATTTTGATTGATCTTCAGATAACTCTCTATATACTCACGCCGCTCATTTGAAAAATAGGTTTCCAAAAAGTTCCGTCGTTCATCCTCATCCAATTGCGGTATCAAATTCAAATACGATTCTTCCGAATCTACACTTCCATCATTTTTAGACTTCAAACACAGGGAAATGACAAATAATATCACAATCGGAGCAAATAAATAAATGCCAGTCCATATCATCTGCGTATTCAACATTCCCTGCGTAACCGTTATTGCTCCGAGACTTCCAACATGAATACTGTTCTTTGTAAATAGCATGTAAAATACATCCAGCCAGTTCATATTAGATCCCTGGTGGCTTAAAAATGCAGCAAAACAATAATAAGACGTAAGGTACAAAATCCACATTCCTAATGTTTCCAATAATAACTGGGTCTTTGATATCTTTTTAAAAATATCTTTAAAACTCCAGATCAACGACCAGAAAAATCTCAACAAACGTATTTCAATTCTTGCATTGAAAATGCCCGCAATATTTTTCAATATTTTTTTTACATACCCACGTAATATGTATACCAGTAAAGTAACTGCTAAAACGCCGACTGCCAAAAACATATAAAACCAGACCGAATCTGCACTGTCTAAATTAAAAGCTGAAAAAATCGCAAACAGAATACCTACAACCAAAATATCTAAATAACGGTCTACGATAACGGTTGCCAGTGCAAACCCCCTCCCATTCTTCATTTTTCTTCCAGAAATCCAGGCTCTAACTAAATCTCCCGCTTTAAATGGAATAAATGAATTAATAAAGTAACCGATTGACAAGGACTGTAATAAGTTTTTCGTATTTGGTTTTTCATATGTTTTTACAAATAGTTCCCATCTCAGTGTTCTCACTATATGTGCAATACATATTAAGCTTATTGCAAGAACTAACGTCATTTTGATTATCTCCTCTATAAGTTTTCTTTATGATTGTATTTGTCTTTTTTTATAAAGTAACATATTTGATAAAATACTGTCGCATAACCCAAAATATAAAATGGGAAAAAATACATAACATGCGTTGTTGGAGCTGCTACATATACTAATGCAAAGTCAAGTAAAATCATAAAATTTACAAAACATAATGTTAAATTTTTTCTTAATATTGACACAACAAACATGACCATAAGCAAGACAATCGGTATTCCAAAATTCCAGAAGAAATAATATGTCAATACTTCTGTTCCTTCGATAGTATACATGCCGGTAAGGAAATAAATATATGCACTTCTCAATTCATTATTTAAAGTTCTAAATATATTTAATATATCTTCTGATATACCATACATTTTTATAATGTTCTGTGTCTGTTCCGTGGAATTAGCCGGCTCAACCCAATGAAACTCTGAACTGCATCCACTCGAGTATGTAAACAAATCCCATTTAGCCTCTAAATATTTAACCGGATTACATACAATTAATCGAACTATACTTTTTACACATTTTGTATATTCTTCGTCTGTGTATTCAAACGGTCCAATCACATTATATATCGCATAAAAATCATAACTTGAAGCATTTCTCTTCATCTCTTCCACCGGCATGACTTTATCTATATTGCTTATATCTTCCTCCAAATCAGGAGATTTTAAATCTTCATCTTGCAACATAACACTAAGTCCTGTTACAAAAGACCACAAAAGTACATTTTTTTTAGTCGCTTCATTCTCTAATTGATTAATATTTCTAAATACACCAAATGGTAACAGTGAGACAACTAAAAAGAAAATGATCATCTTTTTCCTAACTGCTACTGTGTTGATTTTTTTGCATATATTTATGCATATAAATACTGGAATTAAAATTATTAAAAATACACTTTCAGTTCTCCATGTAGCAACAATAGCTGTAACAATTCCTAGCGCACCAAGTATTTTATAATCAATATTTTCAAATTTATTAGTTAATTTTAAAAGAATAGCAACTAATAAAAGAAATGTAAACGTATACATACATACTCTTAGTGGACTTAAAATAAAATATAAAGTCGGCACTGAAAAAAATAAAACCAATAAACAATATGCAATTCTTCCATATTGTTCATATATTACCTTTATAATATATACACTAATTATAGTACAGACAACTGCCTGACCTAAAATGATACTTCCACAGCTTGGATATATCATAATCATAACAATAAAAAATATACTTGTAAAAAAACTTTGATGATACTTTATCCCAAAATTTTGTACTATACCTAGTATACCAAATTCATCATTAACCCAATTTCCAGGCCAAGCCAATAATATTGAAACAACATAAATAGAAAAAATAAGTATTCCTAATCTCCACCATTTATGATATTCTTTTTTCCTAACCGATGTAATTAAAACTTGTGGCAAATAGATATATAATAATATCAGTATTATTTTGCAGATTGCATATACACATATTTGGCTTTTACTTAAATTATCAAATTTAAAAAATACTTTCTCATTAGCAAAAGAAATAACAAATAATAATATGCTAATTATAAATGCTATTTTTCTTATACTTATTGGATAATCCCATTGCTTTTTCTTAAGCTCACACAAAACCAACGTAATTATTAAATCTATAATTATACCTATTAATATAGACGCTGCAACTATAGTCAGGTATGATTGAACTTTCCATTGAGTCATATCATACCTTGGATCATTTGCAAACTTTAATATAACAAGTAAATGTCCCAAATAAATAGGTAAACTGATTCTTCCCAAAAATAAACTCATGTTATTATCTAAAAATTTCGAAAAATGTGATTTACCTATAAATTGATTTATAATTAAAATCCCACTTGCTAATGCTATTATTCTCTTTTCTTCAATTATATGATTAGGGAATAGGCACATGAGGCAAAAGCTCAGTGCAATTATATCAATAATATCATATACAATAATAGGGATTCTATTTTTATATTTTTTTTCTATATTTGTATATATGATATAGCAAGTTATGCCTATCATTATATTAACAATAGCTCTAACTATATTCGCATATCTACTTGATAAATCAAACAATTGTATATATATCACAAAAATAAATATGCTTAACGCTTCATATACACATTCCCATTTCTTTAAGTAGCGTTTCATTGCCAGCACAAACACTGTTACTAAAAAAGATGCTATAATTAAAGCAGAAACATACCAATCAGGTCCATTAATATGTCGTGTTCTATATGATACGCCTGTAATACACAATAATTCTGCAACAAAATTGTTAATAAATTGCACCCAATCCTGTTCACTATAACTATCAAATTTAATGTTAATATGTATTCGATAAAACAATGTCATAAAAAGACATAAATAATAATACGGAAAAATGTGAATAATTTGTCTTTTTGTTTTATTTAACGCACTAACAAATATATCTTTTTCACTAGTCTTTTTTATATATCTACCAAGAAGGAATCCGGATAATACAAAAAAGAACTCAACCGCATTACCTCCTAATGTAAATCTTTCATCATATAACGTAGTCGATACACTGATATGTAATAATATTACAGGTAAACAAAAGGCAAATCTATAAAAATCTATGCTTTTATTTCT
>ULQY01004459.1_pt1 | contig 18135 bp, 16 predicted proteins | sample 1954671 | NCBI WGS metagenome assembly ULQY01 (sample SAMEA4835660, study PRJEB28245) | human gut metagenome | biome: gut microbiome; material: fecal sample | place: Denmark | collected 2008 | reverse complement strand
TTCCCTACAGTTCTATATTTATTGCTGTAATAGATGGGCCCAGCAACTATGTATATTTTACCAAATTTTTTAGCCCATTCTCTGCATGCTTCTTCTAGATATTTCCAATCATACTGATTTAAATCTCCGTTTTGAGGACATATATTTGTCATTAAAAAAGATTCTTTTTGTGCTTTATAAGACCATTTGTTATCTCCAGCAGGGCACATGTGTCCACGCTGATAACCGCATTCTCCTTCTTTTATATCAGAATATATTGCTCTAGGTGTTGGCACATCTAAATCCTCAATAAAAGAATGACCTTTTCGTGCATATTCTCCATCTGTATGTTCAGCTGTAAGGATCCAACCTACCCAATTCGGAGTTCGCGTTTCTTTGTTGTATGATGTTATATATGCAAATCTATTTAAAATCTGCTCTGATGTTTTTTTGTTTATATAACATGGTGATACTAAGTATCTATCAAATTTTATGGATTCTGTTACTTCTTGGGCTTCAACTTGATTTTGCTTATTATAATTATACCATCCATAAACAACAATAACTGTTGCTAGTATTGTTGATATGTATCTCATTTTTCTTACCATGGGTGTTTTGTTTGTTCTAATTCATTATTCTTCTTTCTAAATTCATGCCATTGTCTATTCTCTTTTTTGCTGAATAAATGATAAATACAAATAATGCCATATGTAAGTGTTAAGCAGATTGTTATTATAATCTTATTAATTATCTTTACAATCTCATTCAATATGAATATTATCTTTTTCATTAGAATAAAGAATAAATAAATGGTGCCACTGCTGAATCTGCAAAAATCACCAGCAACGATACGATTATCAATATAAAAATTAATGGAGCAAGCCACCATTTCTTTTCATTTACAATAAATGTAAATATTTCTTTTATAAAACTCATATTTATTTTACTATTAGAAATTGATTTATGACTAAAATGTCTATGTCTGACTTTATATATGTTTTTACTGCATCGTAAGGAGAACAAACTATAGGTTCCCCCATGACGTTAAAACTTGTGTTCAACAAAACAGAACATCCTGTTTTAGACTTAAACGCTTGTAGAAGTGAATATATCTGTTCATTTTGTTCTTTTGTTACAGTTTGAATTCTAGCTGTTCTATCTAAATGAGTAACGGCAGGTATATTATTACAATCCTCAGTAACCTTCGTCGTGAACATCATATAAGGTGAGTTGTTATCATTGAAGTATTGTGACGCATCCTCTTTCATTACTATTGGTGCAAATGGCCTAAACGACTCTCTAAATTTAACTTTTGCATTTATGATATTCTTCATAGTTGCAATTCTTGGATCTGCTAATATACTTCGATTGCCTAAAGCGCGTGGACCAAATTCCATTTTGCCTTGAAACCATCCTATGATTTTTCCTTCACATATATATTCTGACACTTTCTCATATAATTCACTATCAGAAAGAATTGTAAACTTTAGTGCTTGATTGCTCAAAATATTAATGATTTCATCATTCGTATATTGGGGACCCAAATATGGACTTACTATTGGTTGTATATTACAATCCAAAAGTGAATATAAATATAATGCAGCTCCAATAGCTCCTCCATCATCTCCAGGTGCAAAAGGGACTGATACGGTATCAAAGATTTTTGATGCTTTTATTTTTCCCATTGCCGAACAGTTTAATGCACACCCTCCAGAAATACATAGATGATTAGAATTAGTTATCTTCTTTGCATGTTTAGCAAGATTTAATAATATTTCCTCTGTTACCTTTTGAATAGCCATAGCTAAATTCATATGAGATTGGTCTATCTTATCATTTGTTCCCCTTTTTTTTATTCCAAACAATCTTTCCCATTTCTTTTCGTTAATCATTTTAAGCCCATACATAAATGAGAAATATTCTTCATTCATTTTTATACCACCAGAATCATCTATACTAACAAGTTTATTTTTGATTATTTTTATAAAAGACAAAGTTTGACTATCTTTTAAATCTCCATAAGGGGCTAATCCCATAACTTTATATTCATCTGAATTTACTGTGAACCCTAGAAAGTATGTAAATGATGAATATAGCAATCCTAATGAATGAGGAAAAATTTGTTGTTTAATAAGAGAAATATTTCCATTCATTCCCTTCATTATAGATGTTGTTGCCATTTCGCCAACAGCATCAACAACTAATATTGCAGCATCTCTTTGAGGGCTATTATAATAAGCAAATGCGGCATGAGACATATGGTGTTCTACGAATCTAACATCCAACTTCCTCTTACATTGAAAAAGTCTATTAAATTCTTTTTCAATAGTTTGCTTCGTGTTTACTCGTTCTTTCAACCAAATAGGAAGTGATTTTATGAATGTACGAAATCCTTTTGGCGCATATTGAATATGAGTCGTGATTATACGTTCAAATTTAATAAAAGGTTTTTCATAGAAAACAATATAATCCAAATCATTATAATTTATTCTAGCTTCACTCATACAATATTGTATGGCAAACTTTGGGAAACTCTTATCATGTTTGATTCTTGTAAAACGTTCTTCACATGATGCTGATACAATTTTTCCATTTATTAATAATGCTGCTGCAGAGTCGTGATAATATGCGGATATACCAAGGATAATCATATTAGAAATTGAAATAGAAAAAATTAAACGTGTATTTGAATGGGCATAGCAAGAGTAACATTAGTATAATAGATAAAAATGTAACCTCCACAATTATATAATTTCTTTCCATACTCATGCCAAAGATGGTGTGTTTTATTATTTTACTTTCAACTGCTATCAATACAAGTATTGATGTAATCAAACTTATAATATCCACTTCATTAAATGTGCTATATTGAAATAAATCATTGCAATATCTAATAATATCATCAAACTTTTCGAATCTAAACAACTGCCATAATAAAATCGTAATTGTAATAACGATAGCTCTAAAGCCAAATTTAAGTGTTTTATTCTTTAATCTATGCTGTAAAGAAAAATATTTTTCTACATTAACTAATAAAGCATGACATATCCCCCAAAATATAAAAGGGAAACTAAGACCATGCCATAGTCCACTAATAATGAATGTTATTAATACATTCAATTGCGTTAGATACTTTGACTTGTGATTTCCTCCAAGCGGAATGTATATATAATCTTTAAGCCATGATGACAAAGTAATGTTCCATTTCTTCCAGAAGTCCTTAAATGATTGGGCTGAATATGGGTTGTCAAAATTATATGGCATTGTAATCCCTAGACACAGAGCAAGCCCGACAGCTATTATTGAATATGAATAAAAATCAATATAAAATTGAATACCAAATATTACAGATTGCATAAGAAGGTTTAGTCCTGTTCCGTCAATCGTAGAATATAGTATATTATCAGCTATAATCATCTTTAGAAAAAAACCATATATTAACAACTTGCCCCCTTTATATATAGACACAATCTTCAGGTTCATAATTGACAACTGAGGAATAAAATCTGCAGCTCTAACAATTGGGCCAGCCATCATTTTGGGGAAGAAAAATAGATAAATAAGAGTGTCAATAGATGAATAATTCTTTTTATTTCTAATTTGGTCTACTATATAAGATATTGCGCTAAATGAGAAAACTGAGTAACCATAAATAATCCCATTTGAAAATCCTTTCAATATTGGGAAGCCACAGATAAGTAGAAGTATAGTCAACCATGATAATGTCTTCTTTATTCGTGGTTTTTTCAATTTATCAATGAGCAGAATCCCCCCTGATAGTACCAGATATATCAGGAATTGCCAATGTATTACATATGCATAACACAAAATGCTGACAATTAGTATTATAAAGTTGCGTATTCTCATAGCTTTATTTTTCTGTAGAAAATGCCATCATTAAAGCCAAACGTACCTGCATACCAAAGATCTTCATCAGTAGCACCAAAATTTGGATCCCATTCATTTCCAATCGAATGTGTTAGTTGTCTAACTTCTTTTGTTTCAAATTCGTAACAGAAAAGATCCCAGTTTCCATCTTTGTAGCCGGAGAATACAAGATATTTTCCGGATGGAGATAAAGTTATATCCCAAATATCAAATGGGAGTTCTAACAAATCTGTAACAGAATCATTTTCAATATTATATTGTTTAACAAGAAAATATTTTGCTTTTTCAATATATAAAATACTTTTATCATCTATGGAAAAAATAGGTCTCCAACATTCTTTATTGGATTCTATATGCTTAATATATTTCGATCTATTCAAATCGTAAATATATATATTCGAAACCTTGTTCTCTTCATTATTCCACATAGGCATTGCCATCATTCTGCCATTGTGACTAAACATTGGTATAGCGGAATGGAAATTGTCTGGATTAATTTTTTTAGAAACTCCAATTATATTGTCATATAATATAACATCTGTTTCTCCTGTCTCTTGATACCCCTCTGTACATGCTAGGTAGCGCATATCTACAGAAAAAACAGGATGTATTAGTTCTTCGAAGCTGCTAATCAGAATATTTGTAATATTATCTTTAAAAGAATGTTTTAGTATCAAATATCTATTAACTTCTTGACTTTGATATAACAACGTACTATCTTGTTTATAAAACATAGGATATCTTTCATGATTATTCCCTTTGCTTATATAAATTGTTGAATCCTGATACTCTGACAGCTCTTTAGTTAAACGCTCAGCTATAATCTTGTGACCAACAATATTCAGATGTTCATCATGGGTAAAGAAAGGAAATTTCAATGATTTCTGAAAATCTTGTGTTAAATCTATAGACTTAAGTCCTAATGTGGATGCAGTAGATGCAAATAACCTATTAGGTGCAGACAAGTCAAGTTCAGAATCTAGTATGTTATATCTATCTGTCACCTGTTTTAACAGTAATGGCGATACTTGCTCTTTTGATGGTATAAGGATTAGAATCAATTTCGCTCCTATTTTTTCTACTTCCTGTTTCCAATTTTGTAGACATTTCACAAAGGCAACCTTATCGTTTCTCTTAATCTCCGATTCTGCTTTATATAATATATTATAATCAGTATTTTCTTGTTTTGTGGGGAAGAAGGGTTCAGTCCATCTGCCTAATGGTAATGAATCCGTAGAGAATATATTGTATGCTACATATCGATATAGATCAGATTTTTCCATTAAATAATCTTGATATGTTGCATTGTTCTCTTTGATGTTAAAAAAATCGTTGAATACTCCTATCTGAAGAAAAACTAATTTAGGAGATAGTTGTTTACCTTTATCTTTAAAAAAATTAAGTTCATCATAAAGTCCTGCCCCACTAATACCTCCATTGATTATTATTTTATTGGGAAAACTGGAAAAAAGGATACTTGTGTAAAGTTCATCATAGTTTACTTGAGCTCCCTGTGTAAATGAATCACCTATAAATAGCCAATCACAGCATTTTATGGTGTCATCAGCATTGGATAAAACATCCTGCCTGTATCCCTGGCAATTTGTTTGATATTGACTTACATATTCGTTTGTATGAAATTCTTGGTTAAGATATGGTTTATTAAAGTAATATTTTCCGTGTAATTCGTAAAGGTTGGGGATGTTTTTTTTATCGTAAAACTCTCTAAACAATAATTCCGAATGCAATGCTATGCTGGATAATGCACATAAGTTGAAAGCCCACACTTTTAAGCGTAAACTTTTACTCTTTGATATAAGGTATGCCACTATAATCAATAAGGTTATTACAGTAAGAGTAATAACCCAATTCTTAGATAGCATTAATATTAATAGAGGATTCAATAGTAATAATGCCAATATTATACTATTTGTTTGTCTTAAATTCATTTGTTCTTATAAAATTCTTCTATTATACCTTTATATTGTTTACTTAATTTAATATAAGTTGAGCCATTGTCTTTTGCTGTAGACAAGGCTTTTTTTATAGCCTCTGATAATCTAGGTACATTTATAAGACGTTGTGCTTCATTAAAAGATAACGCTATATAATCTGCATCTAAATCTGTAATTATCGATTCTACTGATACTCTGCTACTGTTTAATTTGCTAATTTCAAACATTACTTCATTATTAAACGTAGTTTTGTTCATTATTGCTAATTCAAGAGCATCACCTTTAGTTTTGTAATTCAAAACATGAGGATATCCCAAAATATCAGAAATTATGTCTGTTAGTAGGGGTCTTAATTTTGACAATTTATCTCTTTCAAATTCTACCCATAAAAGAGGATTCTGTTTGTTTGTGTCATAAATAGACATTCTAATATACAGAATGTTTGGTGATACATTAAAGTATTTGCCAGCCATATAGTATGCACAGCTTATAACACTTTTTGTTTTATCCTGGATTATCTCTTTCACCAGCTTATTCTTAATTGATATTTTTCCTGAAGTAAGAATAGTTGCTTTTGACACTGGGACATTAATACCATTCTCAAATGTCATCTCAACGGATAATAAATGTTTTACTTTATTATAGGTATACGAGATGATAATATTGTAAGGTATCTCTATATTAGAGCACAAAGCATTAATTCCTTCTTCTACAATATCCTCTTCTCCATTTATATATTCTTCTTTCTGATTATATTCTCTTTTGTATTCGGTAAAATATTTTTTATTCTCTCGTTCTTCTTTTGCATCTTCTATTTGTTCAAACAACTCATTAGCTTCTTGCCAATATTGTTGTCTATATTCAGTAAGTTTATTGAGTGATTCTTTTATATACTCTTTTTCAGAAACATTTTCATCATTAAAGTTGATATATTTAACTTCATTACGTAAGTCATCTTCTACTTCAGATTTAGTAGGTTTAGGCAACTCAAATTTATGTCGGATATATTTTTTAGGTGTTAAGTTCATAAGTTCTTTCTTATAAACTGCAACATCTTCTATCTTTGGTATATTATGGTGAATTGATGTGTAGTTTCTGTTTTCTGCCTCGTATGCATGGAGCATGTCCATTGTTACACGGTTATAAGCACTTTTGTACTCTGCAGTTCTACGAGCTGCAACATCTGTTATACCACTTGTTGTTAGTGAGTATTCTCCAAATCGTGTTAACTCTATAACTCCGCTTCCATATTTGGAGTATGATACATTAAAATGTTGTTTACAACTGGGTATAGTTGATTGACCTTTTGCTAAGATATGTAATTCTTTCATGATTCATTAATTAGATGTTAATATTTGAAAGCAGGTTCATCATAAACCAGCTGTCAAATCCTTGAAATACTTGTCTTTGAGCTTTTGTACCATCTTGATGTATTTCTATCCCATCTGAGTATGGTGTCATACCTGCAATTTTTTTGTAAGGTATTTTTACGGAACGATTGGAGGTGTGAAAGCATATATTCTTGTTTGTTAATATTAATATACCAGTTCCCATATTCTCCATAGAGGATCGTTCTACTGGGTGTCCTTTAGAACTTCCAGTTCTATAGTAAACACCTTTCATTACCCTAAATGAAATACCTCCATGTCTTCCTACCCATTCACGTGTTATTTTCTCTTGGAACATACATATATTATTATAGGTCCAAATTACAAATTCTCCTTGTGTAAGCATTATAGGTATATTGATGATATTCTGTTTTAGAGGTAATCCACTTTGTAAGCGTCTTAAAATCTCCGCTTGATGGATCTTCTCAATATTGGATCCAGTATATTCAACTGGTAAGTTGTTTGTTGGAAGTTGTAAAGATTGCGAAAAATCGTCCAATTGTATCTGTTCATCATTACTTATTAATCCATCTTCTAGAAACTTTCCTGCAGCCTTATCCAATACGCTTAATCCTACTTTTTCTTTTAGATCATTTGTTAAGGGTATCAGGCTCAGAACCAATTGTGTTCGTTTCTCTATTTTATTTAAAGGCAATCTTTCAACAAAGTAACTCATAAGAACACCTTGATATAAACGACTTCCAAGTTTATCAAGTTGCCCATCTTTATTGAGAGAAGCCTTACTTATACCTATTGAATTTAAAAATTCATCTGTTTTTTGTAAGTGAAATTTTGTGATAGGCAAATGAATCGTGTCGGTGAAGGTACTTAAGCCTCTTTGACAACAACTTATAATATCTTCTTCCGAGAGAAAATTATCTCGTTTACCTGATTGTATTTTGTTGGTAACAACCGATATATTATCGTTTCCGATAAAAAACGAACGAATGCATGCAAATAATTCTGCTATTCCTTGCTTATGTTTCTCTTCACATTCTTTATGAACGTTTGAAAAGAATCCAGCCTTTAATCCACAATATTTACACTTCATATTACTAATCTTTTATTGACAATATAGGAGCTATACCATCATAAGGATCACTTGATGTCGAGAATAGCCCACAACACTTTTCTTTCATAACACATTTACTACATACAGGCAAGTAGTAATTTTTCCAATCTGAAATACTTCTTTTGGCAAAATTATACAATCCCTTAGGTAATAAGCAAAGTGGTATATTGTAAATTGCTACTTCATGATACCAGTCTGCCAAGAAATGTACAGCGTCATCCAATTCTGCCTGGTATTCTATTGGTTCAATCCAGATCTTTTCACTTTTACTATCCGCAAATCCGGTTTTTTCCATCCCCATAAATGCAGTCCATGCTACGAATGATAAGTTTTTATGTATGAACTTGGCCATAGACAGAAAGCGACTAAAGTTAAGTTTGTTCATTACGATTCTCAATTCTATGATACCACCCTGCATTGCAATATTATATAATCCTTTCATGGTTTCAGTGTATGCGTTGCGGGAGCCTGCTATTAAATCATGATCCCCGGCATAGTCTGAATGAAGAGGAATTCCTAAAATGAGTTTGTCTTCTCCTACTTCCACTATATCCTTAGTAAAGTCAGAATCTTTAAAAGCCCTACCATTGGATAGAAGATGAATGTCTGTATATGGAAGTTCTTTTCTTATTTCCTGAATAAGTTCCACTAATTTATAACCGAGCAATGTGGGCTCACCTCCTGTTATTCCTATGCTCTGAAGGTTTTTAGGAGCTTGTTTTATTCTTTCTATATTTTGCTCATATAAAGAATCTATATCATGAGTTCGTTTAGGTGGTTGACAGCACATGATACAACGATTATTACATTGCTCTGTGACAAACAATGTATTGTCATTTGACTTAATATTTATTTCACGCTGTTTCATATTATCCAAGTTCTAAAGATCGGCATCACCTCATTTTCTCTTTCTATTATTAGTGATATCAGGTATTCAATAATGGCTTTATTCTTTTTACACAATAAAGATGTTGGTCTGAATCCATAAATGTCTTTTTGTGTAGAATGATTTCTTACTGGGTCTGCTCCACAATATGCACGTACTCCACAGTCAGAGCACCCAGCTAATAATTCATTAGACCATACTTTTGACCATTCTCTTGCTTTGTCCCCATAAATGAGACTCTCATATGGATCTTTTACACTTCCGATTTTGAATGTGAAATCTCCTTCTTCTGCCAGCATTCTAGATTCATCTGAAGCGTATAAGTATCCATCGTAGTTATAAACAAGAACAGAGTTTATGATACCAGCTGGTGATTGTAAATCAACAAAGCCGGTACAATAAGGAGTAAGTATTTTACGTAATATAATAGCAGCAAACTCTTCTATCATTAATATACCGTTGTGATTGATAGATAGTATATGCTCGAATGCCTTTTTGTAAAATGATATAAATCTTTCGGTATAAAGTTCCCAATTACTATTATGACTTGCTAATCCATATGGATTTAAAGCTCTTAGAAATATGCTGTGGAATCCTAACTTTACATATTCATCTACTATCTCTTTAGGATAATCTAATGCAAGTTCGGATGTTGTCATTAAAGCAGAAACTTGATCTTTACCTAATATTATTCTAGCTTTTTCTATTCCTTTTATTACTTTCTGGTAGCTATCTATTTTCCCTCGATTTTGATTATGTAGCCACATAGGACCATCAAGTGATGTTGAGATAACTACATGGTAATTTTTGCAAATATCAAGTATCTCATCCGTTAGGTTTATGCTGTTTGTACATAAAACATAGCGTATATTTCTTCGTTCTTCCTTGTTGATTTCTTCGGCTAATTCTATTCCATATTTTAATAACTTTGGCTCTAATGACGGCTCACCTCCTTGAAATTCCATTGTGATCCATTTAGATGGTGATTTGAACATCAATTCAACGGAGTGCTTCATGGTATCAAAGGACATGGATTTATAAGTGCATTTCTCATCTTGACTTGTTGCCTGACAGTAAATACAATTCTGATTACATCGAAGTGTTAACACAAATATATGTAGAGCTGTTCGATCATCCATAAAACGTTTTTTCTCAGCTAAACGTTCTGCATATATATCGAGCAATGCAGGGATTTTTTGTTCTGTTATAAAGAAATTAGCTACCAATGACTTATATAAGTCGCTCGCTTGATCTATGGTGCGAAGTACAATTGATTTAACAGTACCAATTGGTACTGCCATCATATCTCCGAGTTCGTTTACAATTACTTCTTTCTCAGCTATTTTTGTATATGTAAAAGGTAATAAACTATACATTTTCTTCTAATTCATCAAAATCACTAAAAGCCTTTGCGTAAAGAATAACCCTTATGTCATGAGTTTCTTCTTCTATTATTTGTCTAAGCTTATAATCATTTAAAGTAGTAAATAACAGATTTTGCATAGCTTTTTGATTATCTTCTTTTATTGCTTCTATTGTAATCTTTTCAGTATTATCATCTATTATATTTCTAGAGATGGAATAATCTCCAGACAGACTATATATCGCTTTTGAAATACATGCGTCTGTATATATTCTTCTATCAATAAAGATTTCCATTATTTGGCTATAGCTTTTAATTTATTAATAGTGTCGTCATTTACAATTCCGTCAGGATTCAATCCATTGTATGCTTGAAATAACTTAACGGCTGTTTCAATATCTTTTGTGAATATAGCTTTACCATTCTTATATTCTAATTTTGCAGGGTTAGGAGAATATCCTGCTTTTCTAAGTAAGGCGATAAGCTCATCCACGTCATTACCTGCTACATTTTGATTCTCACTATATGATATGTCTCTGATGCCTAATACTATCGTACTTTTATTCCTATCCCAGTCACGAAGTCTGGATATTGTAGTTGAATTAGCTATTCCATCTACTGTAATTCCTGCATCTTTTTGGAATCGTCTTATAGCACTAGTTACGTAATTGTTATAAACCGGATATCCATTTTGCATGGTAATCCAAGAACTGCTTAGATATTGTTTTGATATTAGCAAGGTCGTTAGCTCGGATACATCTTTCCCGTATAGACCATTCCTTAATGTTCTATCTCCTAACGAGTATGTTTTATATGTTTTTGGAGCTGGTCTTGATACTGCTGGGGTATAGGAGCTGGAACTGTGTGATGAATGACTGTTATGCCCACCACCGCCTCCATAACTTGAAAAATGAGAAGCATGAGAGTAATGTCCACCTCCACCACCGCCGCCTCCAGAGCGATGTGACATGTGAGACCGATGACCAGCTATAAGTTTTGTATCTCCTTTTTTTGTGATTTGCAAAACGTTTTTGTAAATCTTGTTCTTTAGTGCATTAACCGCATCTTTCTTATCATCATCATTAAGATTGTCTAAGAATGACACATTAGTGCTTTCTTTGGCTTGTGCACTCGTGCTATAGAGTGAAGCCACTGCTCCTATGAGAATGTTACGTATTAGTTTCTTCGCTTTATTTTTCATTTTTCTTTCTTCTGAATAAAGTTCAACCAGTAGTCATTTGGATTTACATTCAGCAATTCTTTTAATTCTTCTTTTGAGTTTTCATCTAAATGACCGTTATTTTTAGATATGTTTAGAATCATATGATCTAACCCATTCTCTATAGCTTTATTAAGATCCAATTGTATTCTCTCTATTTTTTCAGATCTTGTTTTATTCTCTGATAGCAAATTGCTAGGTACAGAGTTAATTAAGTTTTTTACAGAGGTATATTTCTTTTTACTTAATAGATCGTAACATTCTTCTGCTAATCGATTTATATTTTCTGTTATATGATTATCTGCTATACCTTTATAATATGATGGTATAAAAGATGCATTATAACTACTTTTCGCGTCATCAAACATTTTTAATGCTGTTGAGTAATCGCCTTTCGTTGCGTATTGTTCTCCTGATGTTATGGCTTGTTCAAAAGCTGCTATTGATTCAGATGATGATGTATAACTTATTCCTGATATAATAGCAATTAAAAGTATTGCAGCTGGTATACCTATTTTCCCAATAGACTGTAGTACAATGCTACTTGTTTCTACCTTGTATTTATCTAAACAGCTGTTCCTTTCTTTTAAGCACCAATTGTCATACTGCTTATTCATATTATAATAAGCTCGTTTGATACTTTCTTCTATCTTTGATAGCTTTGACATGGTGTTTTTATCATAATATCCAGAACGTTTAATAAAAAACGATTTCGGTATGATAATAGATGAAGACAATATATCAGTATATGATTTCTTTAAGTCAACTAATGTTTTTGATACAGCATTTTCTTTTTGTTGTTTATAAAAAGATAGCTTTTCATCTTTCTTATTTTTACACCAGTCATAATCCTTTTTGTTTAATTGTTGCTGTAAAGCGTATATCTTTGCTTCTATAGCATATAGTTTATTTAAAGCTTCAGTAGAATAAAATCCTGGTGCGTCACTTAATATGTCTTTCGGAAGAGTAATAAGCCTATCAAGTAAATCAAGATACTGTTTTTGGCATGAAGATAAAAGATCTGATAGATTATCAAGAATATTATCATCAGCTTTAGAATAAGGGTCGAAACCTTTGGATAAGGGCTCGTTTATATTAGAAAGACAGCCTAATCCAAAAAGTATGCTATCAAATCCATAGCTTACTAAATCTTGCTTATACTTTGAAATCTTAGCAAATTCTTGACTGTAATCTAATGCCTTCTCAATCGCAGTTTTTTTGTCTTTTCTATAGGCTTCAAGTAATTTCTCCCCATATCCAGCTTTTTGGCTGTCTTTAAAGATTTGTTTCATTGCAGGGTATTCACCATAAGCATTGAAGTCGGCTAATAAATTAGCCAACTTAATATCTCCTACAATATCTTCTCCAAACTGGAATATGAGTTGTTTTAAAGCTTCTTGTAATTTCATTTCTTCAGTAGATAGAGTTACTCTATAGTGTTAATTATATTTGATCATTCTGTGCTTGATATTTTGTATTATTATCAGACAAAGAACCATCATCTGATGTTATCTCTGTTTCTTGTTGGTCAAACTCCTTTGAAGGAATCTCTCTTAACACATCTCCAAACCCTATTTCATCTTTGTAAGGTGAATAATTATCTCCTAAGAGTTCTTTAGAAAAATGATTCCATTTTTCTGATAATACTTTCTTTTCTTTGAATGCTTGATCCAAATCTTTTAGAGCATATTGGAATTCTATCATTGCTTTTTTATCATTAAGATTGCCAGATTTAGCAATATTAATTGTTTCTTGGAGTTTAATAATGCGATTGTTTAATATTGTTATATTTTCTCCAACATTATTCCTTTGCCAGTCTATAAAGTATTTTATATTAGAATTGACCAGTTCTTCATCATAAACACACGAAACAGACATATCATCTTTACTTCCTATTTTACTCAATTGTGGTAAAGTCTCAGTCAGACTTTTATAAGCAACTTCTTCACTTCTATTCGCCAATAATTTTAGAACTTGTATATAAAAGTTTACCATGTTTTCAGTGGCTCCAAAAGAATCATCAATTCCATCAGATCCTAAAAAAACAGCAATAGGTAGTTGACCTGTTCCACTATAGCAATATCTAAATTCATCTAACGCTATTGAATCACAAAGAGATGTCGTCTTGTTAAGAAAACATCTATCGTCCCATGGTATAGGTTCGTACCAGTTACCATCAATATCATAAGCAATACATTTCCCATCACCTATGTGAAAAGCGAACCAATAGCTTTTTGTTGCCACATAACACATTAAAGTGCAGCCATAGGTTTTTTCTATGCCTATATTTCTTGTAAAGTCATCTTGGTGTTGTAATGGAATCTTATTCTTTTCTTCTTCAGTTAGAGGACTTTCAGTACTATGCTGCACTATTTTTTCTCTCCACCTATATATAATAGATGAAAATAATTGACGTAAAGCTTTATCCGTTTCAGTATCTTTAGTCAGTATGTTTGTTTTAGCTTCTGATGTTATGGCTTGTTTCTGTGTAAATCCCTTCCCTATGAAGAGAGATTCATCAACTTCTCTAATAAAGGAAGAAACACATTCTTTGGTCGCTTCTATAGCCTTTTGGGCTCCAATGTCACTTCTGAAGTAACGTTCGCCACCATGCCCATCACAGACTATAGCTATAGCCATAGAATCAGACACATCACTAAATGATGCATCTTGGCAAACTTTATTAGCAATTATATGGCTGTCTCCTTGGCATGAGTAATGTATATGTTTCATATACTTCTAATAGTTTAATCCCAATCATCATAGTTATTCTGAGACGTAGGGGCAGGAGCTGCTTCTGATTGTGCTCCATCGATATCTTTTACTGTCTCTGTTACATCTTTGATGACTTGTTCTTGTTTTGATGTTTCACCTGCTGTAGAACTTTTACTACCTATTTGCGATGAAGTAACGGCAACGACTCTTATTACTTGTTTTAAAGCATCAATGTTGTGTACTGTAAATACAGCCTCTAATGATCCTGTGAAATCTTTCAATACTTCTTTATCGGCATCATCACCTATTGCTATAGCTATTTTAATAGCTGCTTTAAACCAGTTATTCGCCTTTAGCTTATTCAATCCTCCATGAAAGTCATCGGTAGGTCCACCATCTGATAAAAGTATAATAGCAGGGGCGAAAGAGCCACTTGCAGCCTTCATAAAACCACTTCTTGATAACTTACTGTTTAATTCTGTACAAGCTGCACCTAATGATGTTAAACCACTTGCTTGAACATCTTGCCAAATAAAATCTGATGCAAGTTTTGGCTCATCGTATAGCCAATTTGTGCCGTTTGAAAACTCTAAAGCTGCGACCTTTATCTCTGCATCAGGATTTGATTGAGAAATCTCATCCAGCATAGGCAAAACATTTACTACTGCATCATTAACAGCACCAATCTTATTACCCATCATACTACCTGATGTATCAATAAGAAAAAACAAGGTCATTGTTCTACGTGGTACACTGACCACATCATCTAATAGTGACATAATTTTAAGATTTAATTATTTTGAAAATTTTATTTCAGCTTTATATTGCATATTATGGATTCTGAAGTTAATTTTTAATCCTTCCTTCACTGGCAAAATATCTTGTGGTTCCACAGTTTTTATTTTACCACTAGGAGTTTCTACAGTCCATGATTCGGTAGATATATTTTTAATTAATAAGAACCCCGTATTATCCACAGTAACAATTCCGTCAGGAACATTGTCATTGTCGATATAAATAAAGCATTTATTAAGTAATGGCAATGAACGGTTGGCAAACATTAATTTTTTTGTTAAATCATTATCTTTTGAACAGTTCATACATTTATAAGAAGGCAATGATGTATCTACAAATGTCTCTTCACCACAATGCTGGCATACAATCAAACTGTCTCTTACTTGAGATATAATCTTCTCCCAATTTTGTTCAATCATTCGTGTATTTGGATTTTTTAATTTCTCTTGGTTGAATTCTTGGATAAAAGTATCTCTCAATAACTTGGGCATTACAGGCCATCTTCTTATGACATTTTGGTGTATTCCACGTACAGGTAGATTTGATGTATCATTTGGGTCATATATGAAAACTGCTTCACTACCATAGAAACGCTTCTCGTAGCTTTCTGTCATGCAAGGGCAAGCAACAACCTTTGCCCCTTCAAAAGGATGATTTGCATAAAACAACATAAAAAGTATCACAGACAAAGAGAAGCGATCGCTATATTTATCTGGTATTCCTCCTGCTACAATTTCAGGTGCCATATATCTTGTCTTTCCCATAATTCCAGATTTCTCTCCTTGCGGCATAACATTGTCATTATCACAAATAAGTACGTCGCCAGAACTTGGGTCTATGAAGAAGTTTCCGTCATTTAAATCTTGATAGCTATATCCAAATCTATGTAACATCATGAAACCGTTGCATATTTTCATTGCAGCTGATAACATTGCAGAAAATGATTTAAATGACACTTTTGCCAAAAGAAAGTTTCCAAACTCGTAATAGTTCTTTGGTCGAAGTCTCATTATATAACCGTAACTACCTTGCTGTTTTTCTGTAAGGTCTTCAGGCCACAAAAAAGCATCAGAAGGTGCCCCTGATACTATGTTGTGCTCCAAATTCCTATAAAACTTATCATCTGGGGCATTTAGATACCATTTCAAAGCTTTTTGTTCTCCATCAACTTCTACAAGATAGACAATTCCTTGTCCACCTCTTCCTAATTCTTTTATTATTGTAGCGCTTTTACCACTAACCAAAGACACTACTGATTGCTTATTTAATTCTGCCATAATTTTAGTAACCTCCACCTTTTAGGTTTATTTCATTTACTGACGTCAATTCTCCTGTTTGTCCACATTCTGGACAAATAACGATTCGTTGACCATGATAACAAACAATTCTTCCGCAACTGCATATATAAAATTTTTTACTTCCACAGTAAGGACATCCTGGATAATTTGGATCAAGTTCAACACTGCCAGTTACAGTTTTTGAATCATAACCTTCTCTGTGAGCCTTTTCTTTACCTATTTTAAAAGTCCAAACAAATTTATAGTGACGCTGACTTATGTAATCAACGGTGATGCCAAATGTTTTTTTAGTTTCTTCGCAAACTGCCATTATTGCAAATGCTTTACTACTTAAAGCAGTCATTTTATTTGATATTTAAAATTTAATATTTCTTATGATTACACAAAAAGAAAGACACGAAAACTCATTGTTCACAATTTACAAACTCTGTTTCTAAATCCACATAGCTTCATATTAAGTTCTTTTTGTTTGTACTATTAATTCTCTAACATCAACATCTAAACATTCGGCTACCTTCATTAAGGTTTCCAATCCTGGTTGCGCAGTATTAGTACACCATTTTGATATTGTCGCTTGGTCTCTGCCAAGCTGCTCTGCCAGCCATTTATTTGTTCGCCTCTTTTCTGCTAATACAGCTTTAATGCGATTAATAGCTTTGTGATCTTGCGGAATCATGATAGTCATTTATTTTGTTGATAGCAAAATTATAATTTTTATTTGGAAATCAATTACATATAATGCTTTATTTTTAAATAAAATTGCGAATTATGCAATAGTCTCATTAATTTTCAACTTTCATTCTGAAAACAAAATAAACCATCCCGTTTTATGCAGGCTAAAGCTTGTACTTCCGGAATGGCCTATATCCTTGAATGCTCATCTTAAAATACAGACAAGCTGTTCCGACTGTTCGTATTTTATGCGATGCCGGAACAACTTGCCTTATAAAACGGAAACTTATCGGCTGACTTGCTTCGTATCTGTGATACCAGGCAAGTTTCACCCGACAGATTCATACAATCATGCAGATAAATCAGGACAGTTGCCAAAGACAGAGCCTTTAAGGTTGCGCTACTCTTCACTTCAAAGGCTCTGACATTGGCAACCGGTTACCGGTGGTTTGTCTGAAAACGGATACGATGCTCTTCTGAAATCTTTGAATACTGAATATCAGGAAATCATTGGAGCATCATAGCCGGAACCGTTTCTTGTGTGCAAAGGTACTTCGGACTGGAGAAACGCCAAGTGACGCTTACGCTTTCAGTCGGAGGACTTGACGGCAGCCTTCCGCAAATTTTCTCATGCCTCAAAAATTTGGGTATTCCGTCTGCATTCTCTGACTTCACACTTGTCTTTTTCTCCCTTTAGTCCGCAGTCACAAATGCACATAAAACGGTTTATCCCAGCCATGAAGCTCAATGAGCTTTACCAAAGGGAAAAGAACTGGAACTTCAAAATTCAAGTGTTATGCGAGCAAGAAGAATGGGTATCAAACAATCTTTTAATTTTTTACTGATATGTGCAGATTGATGACAACACAACTGGCGGAAGCTCTGGAGGGTTATCCGCTCTACTC
>ULQY01005120.1_pt1 | contig 18312 bp, 6 predicted proteins | sample 1954671 | NCBI WGS metagenome assembly ULQY01 (sample SAMEA4835660, study PRJEB28245) | human gut metagenome | biome: gut microbiome; material: fecal sample | place: Denmark | collected 2008 | reverse complement strand
AGCCGCTTAGGCTTGGCGAATTTTTAACGAACTATTGTTAAAATCTTCACGCTGATTATTCTCCGGTAACTTCCCATCCTGGGTTTTGCTTCAAGTTAGGAGCCATTTTGACATCAGAATCAGGTATCGGGAATAAATAATTTTTCGGGATATTGAACACACGTGTCTCTATTACCCCTCCATTCTGTGCAGAACGCGCTGGTCCATACTGGTAAACAGGAGCAGCTTCCGTTCCTGAGATTTCCACGCCATACAAATTCAACAATTGTTCATAATAAGGCTTAGACTGTTCTTCTGAAGCCGTTACATTATCGTATGCCCGCCAGCGGCGCAAGTCCCACATACGATGATCCTCAAAACTTAATTCAATACGACGTTCATTACGAATACGTTTCAGTAATTCTGTCTGGTCCGTATATTCATAATGAGGCATACCAGCACGATCACGAATTTCATTAATATATTGTTTTGCCTTGTCCAGATTACCAGCTTCACAATAAGCTTCAGCAGCATTTAACAGTACCTCTCCATAACGGAAAATAATCCATGAATGAGGATAGTTGGTAGGATTCTGACAAGAAATATTATTTACAAATTTCTTCAAATAGTATCCTGTACAAGTTCCTCCCATAGAGGCTGAATAATCTTTCCCTCCATCCGTACGCATGTCCAATTTACGTTGTTCATTATCTTTTGCACTACCCCATGTCATACCTTGATAGAAAACAATCTGGGCCAAACGTGGATCGCGGTTTACATACGGATTCTGTGCATCATATACATAATCACCACCTCCTTCATCAATTCGTTTTCCGTCTAACATTTCAAAACAATCTACAAAGTTCTGAGTTGGACTTGTACGTCCTGCAGCCGCGAACTTTCCAGTGAAGCCAACAGGCAAGAAAACTTTCTCCACTTGGTTTGTATTCCATACCGAACGAGACAAAATGATTTCATTGTTATACACCGGATTGGTAGTAAAACATTCATAATAATCATTTTCAGGATTTCCCGTAGCATATAAGCGATAAGGATTAGACTGCTGCGCATTCTTATCAATAAAATCCTGCGCAGCTTGTGCGGCAGCCTGCCACCAAGACTGCTCTCCAGTAGGATTATTAAGAGCTGAAGCCTTATAAAGTAAAGCACGAGCCTTTAAAGCATAAGCTGTTGCTCCATTCACACGCCCCCAGTTTGTAGTTTCATTAGAGTATCGGAATGGTAAAGCATCTTTTACCTTGTCGCATTCATCTGCTACCCATTGCAAAACATCTGCCGCAGGAGTACGAGCCTGATTCATTTGTTCAGGATCTTCCATACTGAAAACAATATTCGTACCATCTTCATTCTCTCCTACAATCAGCATATCACCAAACCAGCACACCAAATCAAAGTGGAACAATGCACGTAACAATCTTGCTTCATTGCAATAACGTTCGTATAACTTGTTATCATCACCCGACTTTTCAGCATTACCAACAACAGAAGCCTGAGCATCATTTAAAAAGATATTGCATTTACGGATTCCTGCGAAATCTGTATTCCATTGCCCCAATAAAGGATGGTCTTTTGCTGTATACGAATCGGTAGCTACTTTCGTGTAATAATGTAACCCCCAATAGGAGGTTGCATTATCTGTCATACAATCACGAGAAGCACCTGTAAACTGATCATCATTTAAAGGAGCCAATCCATCAGGCAGATTTGTATAGATGTCTGTCAGGAACTCACGCGTCATAGTCTGATTAGTAAACACCTTTTCATCTGAAAGAGTTGCATCATACTCTTTATCCAAAAAGTCACTGCAAGCCGTACCAGAAAATAATAATACGGCTAACATTATATAAGTATATTTCTTTATCTTCATAATATTGCTTTATTTAAAATCCTACATTGATACCAAATGTAAACGATTTTGTTTTAGGATAATTCCAGATATAGTTCAATGGATTTTCAGGGTCAAAACCTTTCGGCAAATGACTCCAGTTACATAAGTTATAACCACTAAAATAAATACGTACTTTTGTCATATTGGCTTTTGCAATCCATTTTTTAGGTAAAGAATAACCCACTTCCACATTACGCAAAGAAAGGAAATCTCCGTTTACTACCCAAATAGTAGATTCATTATATGGATAGTTACGGTCGATATTACTAAATGAATTAGACAAACGAGGATATTTTGCATTGATATTACGCGGGTCGGTCGGATCGTCTGTATAATATCCCCATGTATTAACTACTTCGTGAGTAGAGGTACCTCCCCATCCAAAACCATAGTCCATATTCTCACGACAGCCTACCGTACGGTTCAAATAAGCAGTCAAAACTGCACGGGCATCCAATCCTTTCCACTCAAAACCGATATTTACAGTCGGAATCAACTCTGGAATCTTAGTATATCCCATCGGTTCTTTATCATAAGCATCTATAATACGGTCACCGTTTGTATCCTTAAAAATGGCATTACCCAACTGATATTTTCCCGCCGAATGCCAAGGATATTTTTCCGGATGGTCAATAGCATCCTGATGAGATTCAGGAATTAAGGCAGGATCACTTGCCCATTGTACCCATGTCAACAACTGGCTTTGGTTTATACGATTACCAGTTTTTGACTGGTATGCATAATCAGGTGCAACCTCATCCATTTCTGTAATCTTATTGGTATTGTAAGTCAACATACCCTGAATATGATAAGTAAAATCACCAATCTTATTCATGTGTCCCAATGTCACTTCAAAGCCTTTTGTTTCCGCCTTTCCATAAGAATCCAAAGGTACAGCTGCCCCAAACATTCCTGTCGGTATGGTAGAACGAGTCACAAGTATATTTGAACGCCATTCTTTAAATAAATCAATCTGTCCATACAATTTCTTATTCCAAAAATCAAAATCCATACCCACATTCACCATGTCGGAAATTTCCCACTTAATATTTCTATTTCCTACAGTAGATTCATAAATACCAGTGTAAGCAGACTGAGACGTTCCAAAATTATAACGGCCACCCGTTTCTGTATAAGCCCCTTGATAAGGATAACGAACAGAAGGAACTCCATCAGAAGTAGTATAAATATCAGACATACCGGCACGACCATAAGAAGCACGAATCTTCAGCAACTGGGTAGCCTTATTTTTAAACCAAGGTTCTTCTGATAAGACCCATCCCACAGAACCACCTGGGAATAATCCATAACGTTCTCCCGGTGCAAAATTATCATTCCCCATATAAGACAAATTACCCGATACAATATAACGGCTGTCATATACATAGGTAGCTTGTGCATTATAAGAAAGATAGCGATTTGAAGAATATTGTCCGCGTACTACATTCTGATACGAACGCATGAATGCTTTAGCATCTAACCAATGTTTTTTATTAAATGTATGGTTATAAGAAAGACCACCGTTTATGTTGATATTATAATAATAATCACGAGGAGAAGTGCTTGGATTAGGCAAAGAAGCTGCTGTACGCATACGTTTGTATGTATACTGAGACACATCGCTCACATTATCACGAAAATTATAATAATATCCATCTATATCTGCGACCTGAGTCTGACGGAAAGTTTCATAAGAGTCAAAACTAAAAGTCAGATTTGCTTTCAAGCCAGGCAACAATGAACCTAAATCCCCGTTGGCAGTCAATGTCGTATATAGATTACGACGACGATTCTTCTCAATACCTCTTCCCGCAATCTGAGCCGCTCCATTCTTACTATCATTATCAGAAGGGAAGAACCAATTACCATTAGGTGTAAAAACAGGGTTAATAGGAATATTTTCACCAGCTCCCCAAGTAAAAATATTCCACGTATCAATACCGGGCTGACTAATATTATCAATACGACCACCTAAATCCAAAGATACGTTCAAAAATTTATTGACATCAATATCAATGTTTGAACGCAAATTATAACGATTCAACGTATGCTGTGTACTATATCCTTCATTATAATCAGTCCATTCTGTATTATACAAACCTTCCTGACGCAAATAAGAAAAAGAAACATAATAACGAGCACGTGCATTACCTCCACTAATCTGCAAATTAGTACGATACTGAGGGGCTAAGTCTCTTAACATTGTGTCATGCCAGTTCGTATTAAAATACTTATACCGATCCATTCCCGTCAGCTGCTCGCCATTACATACACGACGATACATTTCAATATCATAGTCACTAAATTCAGGTTCTTTTCCATCCAGATAATTTGCCTGATTTTTCGTTAAGGCATAATTATATGAATTTTGACTTTCAGGAATACCAGATACAGTCTGGAAACCTACTTCTTGTGTAAAATCAATCTTTGTTCTACCAGCCTGACCACGCTTTGTAGTGACAATAATAGCTCCATTTGCACCACGCATACCATAAATAGCGCAAGCAGCAGCATCTTTTAAAATTGTAATGCTTTCTATTGGATATGCATCCAAGAAGGACAAATCTCGTTCCACATTATCAACAATAACCAAAGGTTTCTCCGCAATCTGTCCATCATTTGCCAAATTATTATTCATAGTACGTAAACCACGAATATAGAATAAGGTCTCACTCCATCCAGGCTCTGAGTTCTTTTCGTATGTTTCCACACCTGTTACTGTAGAAGTAAAAGCATTCTGTAACACAGTAACCGGATGTTTCTCCAATTCCTCACCAGTTACCACAGATGTAGCCTCTGTCATATATTTCATGGGCTTACGACCGAAAGGCACAGGTGCGGTATGCATATACACATCTGTATCTTCTTTCAATACAATCGTAAAACCACCATCAAGTTCAGAAGCAACTTCTGTAGCAGGAAGATATCCTACACATGTAGCATAAATTTCATCATTGGGTACTACCTTCTTCAATTGGAAATATCCATTTTCATCGCTCAAGGCAATTCGGCTACCCTCAAGCACATTTACGACAGCACCTGGAATTGGATTACCCTCTACATCCACCACACGACCTTTTAATATGCCTTCTTGTGCCCACACAGAAAGAGATGCAGAGCTTAATACAGTAGCTAATAAGACCTTATTCAGCCCTGTACGTATTTTATTTTTCTTATTTATCTTATACATAACCATTGAATCTTTTATTAATTCCATCCTGGATTATTCTCAATATTGGTTTTCCAAACCTCGCCTTCCGGTATCGGATACAGATACATCTTATCTTCAAACACACGGGGCTGAGCAATTTTACGCACATATTTAGTCTGTCCATTTTCGCGTACTACATCTACCCCATAAATATCACGGGCTAATGCTTCTTTGGCCACACCCCAACGACGAACATCCCACGCACGATGATCTTCAAATGCCAATTCTATTGTGCGCTCACGGCGAATAAATTTGCGGGCAGCATCCTGAGATTGAAGATCTGCACGGTTTTCCAATTGCAATGTCATTCCTACGCGATCACGAATCGGTTGGATAACCGCCAATGCTTCTTTATAATTACTTGGACTCACTTCATTTATTGCCTCCGCATAATCAAGCAGGATCTCTGCATACCGAATAAAAATCCAGTTTCTGAAAGCTGTACCCCCATGATTATTAGCCAAAATTTCTTCTGGCATATATTTACGAAGATAATACCCTGTAGGAGTTACATTCGCATTACCAATAGGATTATCACGTTGCCCCTTAATTACGTTTATTGTTCCATCATTCCAATCTACTCCATGATACAAAATAGAGGCAGCCAAACGTGGATCACGATTATAACACGGATTGGCATCGTTATAACGCACTCCTGATTTCACTGTCGGAGCTGGCACTCCGTTAGATGTAGTTGAGTTATATACAGGAGCTCCGGTATCATCATATTCTGTAAATGGAGATGTTCCATCTGCTAAATCATACATATCCACTAAATTCTGTGAAGGACACATGCCTCCCTTTCCTCCTTCTCCTACAGGAGTATCATTCTCCACTGCACTCCAGCCAAACGTACCATCATTCCGCCAAAATATTATTTCCGGATTCTTACCATTATCTGTTGCAGGTTTCAAAATCGCATTCGCATAATTAGTCTCCGCTGTAGCATTATCTTCTTGCCAAAGTTTAAACTTACCTGTATCACCAAAATCTGTAATAAAACTTTTGGCTGCATCAGCAGCATCTTGCCAAGTAATATCAGTCTGTCCAGCAAAGCGCGGACTAGCCATGTATAACTTTATACGACATGCCAAAGCACGTGCTGCAGGCTGCCATACACGACCGGAAAGTTTATCCAACTCAGCCTGTACTTCTTCAACTGTCAATAAATCACTTTCACATTCTGCCAATTCCTTCAGTATAAACTCTTGCACATAAGCTTTTGTCGTTGGACGTTCCTTGTAATCAGAAATCAAATCGCCATCTGGATCAAGTACTTTTGTCACTAAAGGTATCGGACCATATCTCAAAAACAATTCCCAATAAAAATAGGCTCTGAAAAAACGGGCTTCTGCTTTATAAACAGCCTTATCACGGAGATACACATCGTATGTATCTTCTTCCGCTTGAGGTACCTCATCTATTTTTTCCAGCAACATATTACATTTACGGATGGCACGATAATAATTTTCCCATACATCAGTCAGCTCGTTTGCAGCTTCTGCACTATAATAATTTCCAATATTGAAGCTTACACGAGTTCCAGCATTTGAATAGCTGGTTTCCCCTAAATCAGTGGCAGAATCCATCCAGGAATTGTTAATACGTCCTATACCATGGCGTAGAAAATTATAAGTATCATAATGAAACTCTTCCATGTTCGTCCATAAACTGAAGGTTTCCTCCTCTGTCAGTTCATTACTTGGCTGCTTATCCAGAAAGTCACCGAACATTTCTTCACAAGAAGTCAAGGACGTTCCTGAAAGTGTTGCAGCCAACAAGGTATATATTAATGTTCTATTTATTTTCATACTGATATTTTTTAGAATTGAATATTTACACCAAAGTTTACGGTTTTCATAATTGGATAACGGTTCGAACCATTACTTTCCGGGTCTGTCAAACCTCCCAAATGATCCCAAGTAACCAAGTTGCTAGCATTCACATATATTCTACATTCTTTCATAGCTGCTTTCTTAATCCAGCTCTGCGGCAAAGAATAACTAAGTTCAATATTCTTTAAGCGCAAGAAGGCGCCATTCTTCAGGAAGAATGAGTTCTGCCGCTGATTATGGTTTCCATAAGAGTCATAATGTAATAGAGGATAAGTAGCATTTGCCAAGTTATATTCTTCGCTCATGGCCGGATTCCAACGTCCCAAATGATGCTCCTTTACCTTACCACCATTTACAAAGGCAAACATAGCTTCTGCATCATAAAAACGAGAAACATGATCTACTCCTTGGAACATCACACTGAAACCAATTCCTTTCCACTGAGCTCCGAGAGTCAATGCATACGTATTTTCTGGAATATCACTATAACCAATAAATGTTTCATCACGGTCGTCAATGAAGCCATCACCATTCATATCCCGATATTTCAAGTCACCTACTTGCACATTTCCATAAGTAGACTTCGGGAAATTCGGATTGTCTAAGTCTGCCTGAGTAACAAAACCATCACAAATCAATCCAAAATACTGATTAATCGGATGTCCTTCCTGTTTACGATAACCTGTTTTTGCATCAGGTTCATCCATATCAAGAATTTCATTACGTGCATGTGAGAAAGTAAATCCTACATTGTAATAAAAATCTTTACCAATCCGATTGTTATGTTTCAATTCAAGTTCAACACCCTGATTCTTTGTCTTTCCCAAATTTCCTGCAGCCATTACAACACCAACCCATTGTGGACGAGTCAAATATTGAGTCAGAATATCTGTACGGCTCTCATAGAAATAATCAAAATTACCAGTTAACAATCCATTCCACAAACCGAATTCCAAACCTACATTATATTTACGCGCACGTTCCCAAGTTACATCATAGTTAGGATACTGACTTTCGTAAATACCTGTTACCGTTTGGTTACTACCAAAACGATATGCATTTGCCAATTGTGTCCATACCGGTTCATACAAGAAACGTTGCTGTACGCCATTTACCATATATACATCATTACCAACTTCACCATAAGATGCACGCAATTTAAGATTGTTCAACCAGCTAGAAACAGGCTGCATAAATTTTTCGTTAGATATACGCCATCCCAAAGAGAATGAAGGAAAGAAACCAAATCGTTTACCCTTACGGAAGTTTTCAGAACCATTGAAACCAAAGTTCACTTCTGCCAGATAACGATCATCATATCCATAAGTCGCACGACCAACTAATCCCTGATAGCGCTTAGCCAGGTCAGCCTGATAACGATAATCATTCTGGTTATACAACATCATAGCGGTCACATCATGCTTTCCAAACTTACGAGCGTAATTTAACTGCAACTCCATGTAAAGTTTATAGGTCGTGGTCTGATCATTACCAGCATAAGCCAACTCCGTATCATTGTTAAACTGGGTGTATCCGTCAATAGAGTTATAATTATTACGGTCTGTCAATTCATAAGTAGCAAAATCAGCTGTAAATTTTCGGTTGTAATATGCATCATAATCAAAAGATGCCATACCTTTTACAGAAAGTCCCGGAGTAATCTTATGCAAATCATAATTCACAATAAAGTTTGTTTCGTTAATTGTATTGGTAGCACGTGTAAATCCAGCTTCTGCCAAACGACCTACAATATTATTCTGGTTCTGAGAGTTACCACCATACAAAGTCTGTTTTGCTTCTCCTTCTTCACCAATATTATAACTTACAGGGAAAAGCCATCCCGGAGTATGATTCAGCTCATAAAAGACTTCACTATATGAACCATCCAGACGTTCGTCAGAGTTCGGGCCACGACGTTCCTCAAAGCGGGTTCCAAAGTTTACAGAAACCGTCAAATCATCTGTCACCAAAAAGTCCAGATTTCCACGGAAAGCATAACGGCGATAGCTTGAATTCGAACTATTTCCATACTGGTCTGTACTAAAGTTCTTAAACAAACCCTGCTGATTATAATATTCTGCGGAAGCAAAGTAACGAACACGTTTTGTACCTCCTTGTACATTTACATTATAACGTTGAGCAGGAGCTGTACTGCGAAGCACTGTATCATACCAGTCGACATTCGGATAAAGCATAGCATCCAATCCCGACAACTGACCATTACGAGATTTTTTATACATCTCAATATCATAAGCTGAATATTGAGAACCCAGTCCATCATTGGCACGTGCTTCTTCCAATAAAACGACAGAATCATAAGAATCCAAATAGGTGTCTTTACGAGTCGGAGACTGAACCTGCCAGTTAGCAGTCAGACTCACGGTTGGTTTCTGATCCTTTCCTCGTTTTGTCGTAATCAACATTACACCATTTGCACCACGTACACCATATACAGCAGTAGCTGAAGCATCCTTTAACACAGATATAGACTCTATATCATCAGGTGAAATCTGTGAAAATTCGCGTTCCACGCCATCCACTAAGATAAGGGGCTGATTGTCTCCTGCAAAAGAGGCACGACCACGAATGTAGATTTGTGCATCATCCGCACCCGGAGCACCAGACGTCTGAGAAGTAATCACACCAGAAATCTTACCAGCCAAAGCCTGAGACACGTTTCCAGAAGGTGATTTTAATAATTCTTTTGAGGACACCTGAGAAATCGCACCTACTACACTCTCCTTTTTCTGTGCGCCATAACCGACAACTACAACTTCTTCCAGAACTTCTGTATCTTCTTTCAAAGTTACAACTAAATTCTTCTTTCCTTTTACACTAATTTCCTGTGTCTGATAGCCGATATAACTGATTTGAAGCACTGCATTTTCTGACACAGTCAGCACAAAATTTCCATCAAAATCTGTAATAGTACCATTAGTGGTTCCTTTTTCCAATACACTGGCTCCAATTACAGTTTCTCCTGTTGGATCTTTTACTACTCCTTTTACTTCCTTAGATTGGGCAAAAACAACTTCCCCACTTAATAAGAAAGCAAATAAGAGTAATATGTTAAGGAGCTTTGGCCTCAACATTTCGCCAATTTTCTGTTCTTTCATATATGTGTTTTTTATAGTTTAAACTTACTTCTTCGTTATCTCATAAAGTTCTACAACTTCTGATGCAGTAAGAGCACGATTAAAAATTGATAAATCACTAAATTTAGTATCCACAAAATTCCAAAAAGCACCATGATTCAAATAGAAATAGTCTGCCTCTCTAACCGTATTTAATGCCAAATTATAGTCATAGCCATCAGAATTCACCCCCGAATCACATGCCCATGCAGCTGTATTAGTTTGGTCATACTTAAGTACTCCATCTATATAAATAGCAAACCCGGTCTTATGAACTGTTACAGTCACCATTTTCCAAGTATCAGCAGAAATAGCATTAGTAATAGCCAAGTCTGGCCTATTAATATCGAAATATATGCCATTATTAAATCCTAAATAAGCGTTATTACCAAAGAACAATCTTCCTGTTCCATTTAGCTCATCAAAGAATGACCACAAACAGGACCACAAATCACTTCCAATCCAATTCACCCATACAGAAACTGTTGTCCCATCTACTCCTTTATTCTTCAAAGGATTAATAATCTTCACATATCCATGATCAGCATTAGTTCCTGCAGGGATAGACAATACTTCACCACGTATATCATCAGTAATAAAAGAGGGGGCACTACCATTCCCTGCAATACTTTCTTCGGCTAATTGACCTAAAGTAACAGAATTTTCGTATGTTCCAGCCAATGGATAATATGCAACTGATTCAGATAATACATTTGAAGAATTTCCCGTTTTTTTAGTATCTATTATAGATTTAATCTGCTCAGTTGTCAAAGCCTGATTATAAATAGCAATATCATCGAACATAAACGCAGCATCATTATCTGCCCAGTCCCAAGCTTGATTACCTCCTAAACAAATATATTTCAAATCAGCACCATTACTGAACAATCCAGCAATTACATTACCATCTCCAACACCAGACACGTTCCACTCATTCTTTATTTCGCCATCAAAATATACTTTAGCATTAGTTTCCGTTAATACAACTGAATAGTAATGCCATTCGTCATCTGCAAGCCAATCTAGACCTGCCATCTCATTATATTCAGTATTTACACCCGCCACGTTTTGTTCATTAGCAAAATTTGACCAACCAGCACAATTTACCTGCAACAAACCTCTGTACTGACATGCAAACATTGGCCAAGTATTGGTATTTCCTGAAGGCGCAGCACCATAAGCCATAAACAAAGGAGCAAAATTGTAAGACTCCGCCGTATTTTTAGCATTAACCCACACTCCAATTGTCATTGCTTTACTTTCTACAGAATGAGACAGCGCATCCTCTGGCAACAATAAATAGTGAGTACGCTGAGCGCCACCACCATTTTGATATACTTTACCCCACACATCACCTTCATCAATAAAGCGGCCATCACCTTTTATTGTACAACCCTCATTATTCCCTTCAAAATCATTAAAATAAACAGGAGTTAGCGTCTCTTCACCGCCTCCTTCATCTGGGTTATCAACATCCGGCAACTCTGGTTTAGCTATTTCCTTATCTGTTATCAAGTTTTTATAAACAGACACTTCATCAATCCACATTTTTACAGGCTTTTCTTTTGAGCCATAACCAAAATATAATTTTGAAGCCTCTGTCATAAAGTTCATAACTTCTCCCGATGCTACAGCACGAGAAGCCGTTGCTACAGACTCATCATTCGTTATCGTTCCGTCAACTGCAACTCCATCTATATAAATAGCATAGCTATCAGGTTTTACAGCAACTGAAAACCAATGCCACTCTCCAGCAGTAAGTAATAAAGAATTTGTATTTAGTTTTTCTTCATTATAATACAAATCTGAATTTGCAGTAAACATCAATTTTTTGCTTCCCGTCTCATCAGAAAAACAAAAAATAGGGGTATCTTCATCCGACTCATTTAATTTCACCCAGCCAGTTAATGAAGCTGCCTCTTGCAATGTATAAAACTGCAAAGGATTAGAATAAGACACATATCCCCCATCCAATTCTAATACCACTTCCAATTGTTTATCAACAACTAATTTCGGAGCTTTTCCTCCTTGATAAACACCAATAGACACATCTGATCCCAAATCATCAAAAGTGTACGATGCCAGTTCTTTTAAGGTTGGCTTCTGCTGATTACCTGCCGGTGGATCCATCTCTCCCCAATCCTGACAAGACCACAGACAAAAAACAGCGAACAATGCAACTAAAAATTTAGTCCTCATAATACTGATTTTTTTGGTTATTTAATTTTATAGTTTATTTAGTAAGGCAAATGTAATGTTTATTAAATATTTTAGGGTAGATAAAAAGATTCAAAAGAGTGGATAAAAGTGTTTTCCACTAAAAAATCATTTATCCTCCAATAAGAGAAAAAACATTTAACTTACTTATAAACAACTATATACCAAATTATCAGTATTAATCTTCTAACAAGCTACTCGGAGTTACATTAAAATGCTTTGTAAAACAACGAGTAAAATATTTCGGGTCATTAAATCCGACTTCGTATGCAATCTCAGAAATATTCATTGTACGGGTTACCTTATTCTTCAGCAGAAGTTCGCGAGCCAGATTCAAACGATAATTACGAATGAACTGGCCGGCAGATTGTCCTGTCAGGCTCTGCATTTTTTTATTCAACAAACTCTTGCTGATGCCAACTGCCTCTATAAAATCACTCACCTCAAAGTCCGGATTCTTATAATTTTCTTTTACAACTGACATTGCTTTGTTCAGGAACTTCTTATCGCCGGAATTTTCATCCACCTCCAACGAATCAGTATTCATATCAATAGAGAACTTTTGTTGGAAACGTCTTCGATTCTCCAATATATTGGAAATACGGGCCAACAACATATTCTCATCGAAAGGTTTCAGTAAGAATGCGTCTGCACCCATTTTATAACTTTCCAAACGTGCTTCGTCAGAAGTTTTGGCTGTCAACATCAAGAAAGGAATATGAGATATGGAGAAATCATTCTTTACACGACGAGATAATTCCATACCATCCATAACCGGCATCATCAGGTCACTAATAATAAAGTCCACATTATTAGAATGCAATATATTCAGGGCCTCTTCTCCCTGAGCGGCCTCCAACACATTATAATATTCGGCTAAGATAGAACGGATATAATCGCGCATATCTTTATTGTCTTCTACTACCAGTACAACCATCTTTCCATTACGAGGCACATCTATCACGGTATCTTCTTTTTCTATCTCAGAAGAATCCGGCTGGGATTGAGTCTCACCATATAAAGCTGGCAAGAGAATGCGGAATGAGGCTCCTTTCACCGGATTGTTCTTTGCATAAATCTTACCGTCTAACATATCTATCAGCTTCCGGCATAAATACAAACCTATGCCGGTACCACTCTGACCACTGACCGACTCAAGGCTTCGGTTATCGGATTGATAGAACTGCATGAAAATACGCTCCATATCATTCTCAGGAATACCTTTTCCCGTATCACGAACACTAATGAACAGCTTCTTCTCATTTTCTTTGCCAATAACTCCTACATATATGCCTACCTTCCCTCCCTTTGGAGTAAACTTCAGAGCATTACTGATTAAATTTGTCATAATCTTACGCATCACATCCTCATCGAACATCAGAATCGGATTGGCAAGGCGAAGATACAGCTGAAGGTCAATGCCAAGATTCTTCGCATAATCTGCAAAAGGTGGCACAATCTCGGCCATAAATTCTCTCAGATTCCCATAATTAGTGGCAATTTTGATACGTCCTTCCTCCACTTTCCGGAAATCCATCAACTGATTAACCAGTGAAAGAAGATATTTTGAATTTCGCTCTACCAGATGCAGCTGTTCTATTACTTGTGGATTATAGCTCAATTTCAAAGCGCGTTCGATAGGACCGACAATCAACGTCAATGGAGTCCGGAATTCATGCGTAATATTGGTAAAAAATGCCAGTTTGTCAATGGTCAATTCTTCTACCTTACGCGACATCTCTAAAATCTGATTCTTTTGCGTAGTGATTTTCTCATTCTGATCTTTCAGTAACTGATTCTGTTCTGAAAGATCATGCGTCTGATTGGAAAGCAGTTTCTTTTGCTCCTCCAACTCAGAAGTACGTTCTTCCACCATCTGATGCAATAAATCTTGCTGGCGCTTCATAGCCTGATAACGCCACCTCAGGATACGATAACCACCAAACAAGATAATAAATAAGACAGAAAGCAGGAACCAGGGGGTCTTATAGAAATAAGGACGCACTACGATAACCAATTCCTCTGTATGTGCAAGCCAATGTTTGCCATCAGGAGCATATCGAAGCTGGAAAACATATTTTCCTGGATATAGATTGGTATAAGTCGCATTATTTCGATTAGATGGTACAGTCACCCATGCGTCATCAAACCCTTTTAAACGATATGAATATTGCGCCTGAGATTCTAAAGCATAATCAAGTGCCGAAAACTCTATTGATAACGACTTGTCACTTTCATGCATGGCTATTTCCCCAGACTGAGGAAAGACTTCCTGTCCAAACACTCTACAGTGGGTAAAAGCCAAAGGAAACTTACGCTGATGCTCAGCTTCAATCATCGGATGTATCTCCGTCAGTCCTTTCTGACTACCAAAGAACAAACGTTCCTTGTCAAACGACAAAGCTCCAGCATTCCAATAAAACTGATCAGAGATTAGACCGTCAATCTGACTATAATTGCGGAATGACTCTTCTTTCACATTAAAGCATGACAAACCATTATCCGTAGATACCCAAATATTACCGTACCAGTCTTCCAAGATACCTCGTACACTATTGCTCACCAAACCATCATTCTTCGTATAAGCTTGAAATTGGTAATCATTTCCTTTTTTCAATGCTTTATAAAATCCATTTCCGTTACTTCCTAACCAGATAGTCCCATCTTTTGCCTGAAAAATAGAAGTGATACGTTCCCGATGTCCGGAATCAGGACTATCCAATTGATAGACATACTTCTTGTATTTCAATTGTCCCTTTTCGTATGCAGAAAGATTTACTCTTAAAAGGCCAAACGGAGAAGAAATCCAAAGTTCCCGTTCGCGAGTAATACACATTCCTAATGCATTCTGATTGATAATTTCTTTACTTTCATTCAAGAAAGGCTCTGAAATACTTCCATCAGCCGGATTATATACATACACATTATTCATTGTACCAATCCAAAGTAAATGACTCACAGGGTCAAAAGCCAAACTTGACACAAAAGGATCATTCAACGGAACGGGCATATAACGTTTAGAAGCAGATGGTTTACGATTAATCCAACCAAGTCCACCGCCCCAGGTACCTACATACAAACGGTCCTCATCACCTAACATCAATACACTTACAGTATTATGTGCCAAACTGGCTGGTGTTTCAGTGGTATAATGCAAGAAAGAATCACTCCCCTTCAAACGGCAGTTTAGTCCCCCTTCTACGGTACCTACCCAAAGTGCCTGATACTCATCTTCCACTATCGAATTGACCGGATTATGTGACAAACTACCCGAAAGATTCTGCTGATGATAATAATTCACTACAGACAAACGGGAAGAAAACATTTTGCTTATTCCTCCTATTTCAGTCCCAACCCACACAATATCATTTTCATCATCCGCATAAAGGGTGTTGATAAAATTACAAGACAAGCCGTGCATCTCCATGCCCTCACTTGCCTGGATACGAGTAAAATCAGAAGTAGAAGCATTAAACACATTCAATCCTAACAACGTACCAACTATCACCTGGTCATCTCGTGTAGAAATAATGGATGTCACATAATTTTGCGATAAGGAAGAAGGATTTTGAGCATTATGTACATGATGCACACTAGTGTCTGTAGTCAAATCATAACAATACAATCCATTACTTGTACCAATCCACACATTGTTCTTACAATGATAAATACAAAATACCGATTCAAAAGAAGAAATATTCAAAGAAACAGATACGGGCTGTGGCTCCTGACTTTTTTCCACGCTCTCGCTAATCCGGCACATTTTCCCCTGATGAAAGAACCAGATATATCCGTCAATTTCGTACAACACACAGCCACGTTCATGTATCGGAGTATCTGAAATCCGAATCACTTTTTTCACAGTACCTGTACTATTAAATATTACCTTATAAATCTGTCCACGGCTACAAAACCATAAATTACCAGATTTGGCAGTCATCAAGAAACTCACCGGTTGCTTCATCAACTTAGCCATTTCTGCCGACTGTAAAGACTCTGCAGGCAACAATTGCAAGTTATCTGTAGAAAGGAGCTCTATGCCTGCTTCTCCTGCCATCCAAATACGATGAAAAGCATCCTCCGCCAATTTCTCCACAAAATTACTTCGCAACAGTCTTTTTTTATCCGTTGTGCTGGCACTAAAAACCACAAACTCATTGCCATCATAACGGGCTACTCCTCCTCCATACGTAGCCACCCACAAATAGCCGTCACTGGATTTGATGATATCATCTACAAAATTATAAGGCAGTCCATCGTTTATCGTAATAGAAGCCAACGAGAAACGAGAAGAGTTTTGTACCGCATAGAGTAGCCCATTCGGGCAACATAAGCAAAAAACGAGAAGCAAGTATAGAAGTAAGCTGTTTCTTTTCATAGAAATTATTCTGTTTTACACAAAGGTAAACCGTTTTTCGAGTCTTTTTCTGAAAAAGAGGATAAAAATCCACTCAAAAGACAAATGTCCACCCAATAGAAGAATTTGTCCACCTCAGGAAAAATGATTGCTCCTAATTTTATGCCTAAATTTCATAAAGATAGATATTTCACTGTTTTTCCATGAATTTCTCGTGTTTATTTATAAATTTGTATCACATTAATTTAATAATAAAACCATGAACAAACACTTAACCTTTCTTTCTGCGCTTGCACTAACAGCAGGACTCAGCTTGCACGCACAGAATGTCAATCAGATGGTTATCCAAGCCAATAAAATTGGAGCAGAAATTCAACCGACCATGTACGGCCATTTCTTCGAAGACATCAACTATGGAGCAGACGGGGGACTTTATGCTGAATTAATCAAAAACCGTTCATTCGAGTTCCCTCAAAGTTTTATGGGATGGGACATTTTTGGAAATGTAACTCTGCAAAATGATGGCCCATTTGAACGCAACCCACATTATGTACGCCTGGCAGACCCCGGACATGCACACAAACGCACAGGTATTGAAAACGAAGGATTTTTCGGTATCGGACTCAAAGCCAATGAAAAATATCGTTTTACCGTATGGGCAAGAGGAGAAAACCAGAAAATACGCGTAGAACTTATCAACAATGCGTCTATGGGAGAAACTCAGGTCATCACTTCACAAGACCTGGCAATTAACTCAAAAGACTGGAAAAAATATGAAGTTATCCTCACACCGGCCCAGACAGAAGCAAAAGCTCATTTGAGAATATTCCTTGATTCCCCAGGCACCGTAGACTTGGAACATGTTTCTTTATTCCCTGTAGATACTTGGAAAGGACGTGAAAACGGATTGAGAAAGGACCTGGTACAGGCATTGGCCGACACCAAACCGGGAGTATTCCGTTTCCCCGGAGGATGTATCGTGGAAGGTACAGACCTGGCAACTCGTTACAACTGGAAAAACTCTGTAGGCCCGGTAGAAAACCGTCCGCTCAATGAAAACAGATGGCATTATACTTTCCCGCATCGTTTCTTCCCTGATTACTTCCAGACTTATGGCATGGGGTTCTATGAATTGTTCCTTCTTTCAGAAGATATGGGAGCAGAGCCGCTGCCAATCCTGAACTGCGGACTTGCCTGCCAGTATCAGAACGATGACCCGAAAGCACATGTACAGGTATGCGACCTCGACAGCTATATCCAAGATGCACTCGACCTGATTGAATTTGCCAACGGAGGTACTGATACCAAATGGGGAAAACTCCGTGCCGATATGGGACATCCGGCTCCTTTCAACATGAAGTTCATCGGAATCGGAAACGAACAGTGGGGACCTGAATATCCTGAACGCTTGAAGTTATTCGTAGAAGCTCTCCGCAAAGCACATCCTGAAATCAAGATTATCGGTTCGTCTGGTCCGAATTCTGAAGGAAAAGACTTCGATTACTTGTGGCCGGAAATGAAGAAACTGAAAGTGGACCTGGTAGACGAACACTTCTATCGTCCGGAAGACTGGTTCTTGAAATCAGGAAACCGTTACGACAATTATGACCGTAAAGGCCCGAAAGTATTTGCAGGAGAATATGCTTGCCACGGAAAAGGAAAGAAATGGA
>ULQY01041616.1_pt1 | contig 18624 bp, 17 predicted proteins | sample 1954671 | NCBI WGS metagenome assembly ULQY01 (sample SAMEA4835660, study PRJEB28245) | human gut metagenome | biome: gut microbiome; material: fecal sample | place: Denmark | collected 2008 | reverse complement strand
AGAATTTGGAAAGAATGTACAGAAAGAAAGGCAGAGGATGGACAAAGCATATAGATTTTATGCTTATAGATATCGCATGCATTGTTATAGCATTTTTTATTTCATATGTGATACGCTTCGGCTTTAATAACCCATATGTGGACAAGGACTACCGTATACTGGGTGTAGCATTTCTTCTGATAGATTTCTTTGTGGAGATAATGGCAGATTCATTCAAGAACGTCCTAAAACGCGGATATCTGGATGAATTCATATCGACCTGCAAGCACGCAGTGCTTGTATTTCTGGTGACAGCGCTATTTCTGTTCACCACACAGATGGCTGATATATACTCGCGATTATCATTTTATATCATGTTTCCAATCTATGTGACAATAACATATGTAGCAAGACTAGCGCTCAAGAGCTTCCTTAAGAAAAAGGGCTTTGGAGCATCAAGAAAATCGCTGTTTGTCATAGCACCTGATGCCATGCTTCGTGATACACTGTGCACAGTGGAGAAAAGCTGTATAGGCTATACAAAGATAGTAGCAGCTTCACTGGATACAGACATGAAGGGTGAGACTATATGCGGCATACCTATAGTTGCAAACCACGATGGTATAGTGGACTATGCGTGTGATGAGTGGGTGGATGAGGTGCTCATCCCGCCTTGTAGCGAGGATGAATATCCAGAGCGGATGGCAGATATATTCCTTGAGATGGGAATAGCGGTACATACAGGAATAACCAAAAATGGCACAGCCCAGGGAGGCTACAAGCAGATAGAAAAGATAGGCGACTATACCGTAGTCACATCAAGCGTGAACTATGCCAACACCAGCGCGCTTCTGGTAAAGAGAGGCATGGATATAGTCGGAGGATTGGTGGGTTGCCTGTTCACACTTATCATAATGATATTTGTGGGTCCTATGATATACATAGCATCGCCTGGACCTATATTTTTCGCGCAGGAGAGAGTCGGCAGAAACGGAAGAAAATTCAAGATGTACAAATTCCGCAGCATGTATATGGATGCCGAGGAGCGAAAGAAGGAGCTTGCGGCACAGAATAAAGTGGGCGACGGAATGATGTTTAAGATGGATTTCGACCCGAGAATCATAGGCAACAAGGTGCTGCCAAACGGAAAGAAGAAAACCGGAATTGGGCAGTTTATCAGGAAAACAAGCCTGGATGAATTCCCACAATTCTTCAATATACTAGTAGGAGATATGAGCCTGGTAGGCACTAGACCACCGACACTGGATGAGTGGGAGAAGTATGAACCACATCATAGAGCCAGAATGTCATTCAGGCCGGGACTGACCGGACTATGGCAGGTGAGTGGCAGAAGTAATATCACGGACTTTGAGGAAGTGGTGAAGCTGGATACCCAGTATATTGGAGAGTGGAGTGTTAAGGGGGATATAAGTATTATCTTTAAAACAATTCTAAGTGTATTAAAGAATGATGGAGCAGTGTAAAAGTTGTGAACAGGCAAAGAAATAAGTATAAACAAAAACTCAATATTGCTATGTTTGGGCAAAAAAGAATTCCATCAAGAGAAGGTGGAGTTGAGATAGTAGTTGAAGAACTTTGTACAAGGATGGTTGCACAAGGACATAATGTAACTTGCTATAACAGAGGCGGACATCATGTGAGTGGTTCTGAGTATGATTCAAAAAGACTTAAAGAATATAAAGGAATAAAGCTCAAAACAGTACCTACAATAGAAAAGAAAGGTCTTGCGGCTGTATCATCGTCTTTTTTTGCGGCATTATGTTGTGCTTTTGGAAAATATGATGTTGTGCATATTCATGCTGAGGGACCAGCATTTTTCACTTGGTTGCCAAAGCTGTTTAGTAAAAAAGTGATTGTCACAATACATGGGTTGGATTGGCAGCGTGAGAAATGGAAAAGTGGTTTTGGGGCAAAATTCATACATCATGGTGAAAAGAATGCTGTAAAGTATGCAGATGAAATTGTTGTGCTAAGTAAAGGGGTTCAGGATTATTTCAAAAAAGAGTATGGAAGAGAAACAGTGTTCATTCCAAATGGAGTGAATAGACCAAAAATCCAAGAAGCTGAATTGATTACAAAAAAATATGGTTTGGAAAAAGATTCTTACATATTATTTTTAGGACGATTAGTTCCGGAAAAAGGAATCAGATATCTAGTTGAGGCATTTAAGAATGTTAAGACGGATAAGAAGCTAGTAATAGCCGGTGGTTCAAGTGATACAGATTCATTTATGAATGAATTAAAAGATTTAGCAAAAGATGATGACAGGATTATTTTTACAGGATTTGTTCAGGGACAGATATTGAAGGAATTATATAGTAATGCTTATGTATATACATTGCCTTCAGACCTGGAGGGAATGCCTCTGAGCCTTTTGGAAGCTATGAGTTATGGAAATTGTTGCTTGGTTTCAAATATCCCAGAGTGTACAGAAGTTGTAGAAGACAAGGCATTGGTATTTAAGAAGTCAGATGTTAATGATTTACTCACCAAAATTCAAAAGGCATGTGATTGTCCAGAGATGATTATGAAAATGAAAGAACAAGCGACTGATTTTATTTGCAGAAAATACAACTGGGAGCTTGTTACAGATGAAACAATGAATTTATATAGGAGATAATGATGAGAATTTTGATGATAAATAAGTTTCTATATCCAAATGGTGGTTCCGAAACTTACATATTTAAATTAGGTGAACATTTAATCAAAATGGGTCATGAAGTGCAGTATTTTGGTATGGAACACAAAGGCCGATGTGTTGGAAATAGAGTTAATGCTTACACATCTGATATGGATTTCCATGGTGGTTCAAAGATAAGTAAATTAACATATCCTGTTAAAACAATTTACAGTAAAGAAGCAAGAATACAGATTAGAAAAGTATTAGATGATTTCAAGCCTGATGTATGTCATTTGAATAATTTTAATTATCAGTTAACTCCTTCTATAATCCTAGAGATTGTGAAGTGGCGCAAGGAATCTGGATGTAATTGTAAAATTGTTTTTACAGCGCATGATTATCAGCTTGTCTGTCCTAATCATATGTTAAACAATCCTAATATTCATCAAAATTGCGAGAAATGTCTTGGTGGACATTTCATGAATTGTGTAAAAGGTAAATGTATACATGGCTCAACTGCGAAGTCAGTTATTGGAATGATGGAAGCAGAGCTTTGGAAGCTGAAAGGAACTTATAAATATATTGATAAAATAATATGTTGTTCAGAATTTATGAAGACAAAGATGGACAGTAACCCAGTTTTTGCTCAAAAGACAATAGCGATGCACAATTTCATCGATAGGGTGGAATGGAAAGTGACTCCGAAGAAAGATTATGTTCTATATTTTGGACGTTTTTCTGAGGAAAAAGGCATCTGTACACTCATCAAGGTCTGCAAGGAAATGCCGGATGTACAGTTCATCTTCGCCGGTACTGGCCCATTGGAGGATGAAATCAAGGGTATAAGTAACATTAAGAACGTAGGCTTTCAAAATGGTGAGAAATTGGAAAAACTTATCCGTGAGGCTAGATTTTCGATTTATCCGTCTGAGTGGTATGAGAACTGTCCATTCTCTGTAATGGAATCCCAGATGTATGGTACTCCGGTGCTCGGAGCAAACATTGGTGGTATCCCGGAACTGATTCAAGTTGGCAAGACCGGCGAACTGTTTGAGAGTGGTAACGGGAAAGATCTGAAAGAAAAGATAGAAAATTTCTGGAATAATAATGAGTTATGCCAAAAATATAGTGAGAATTGTAAGAATATATATTTTGACACCATTAGTGAGTATTATGAAAAAATTATGAAGTTATATAAAGATGAATAGATAGAGGAAGTAGAAATGTCAAAAAATAGCGAAAAAAAATTAAATGGTACAGTTATTGTTACATATCGTTGCAACGCTCGTTGCTCCATGTGTAATCGTTATAAAGCCCCTTCAAAACCTGAAGAAGAAATCAGCATCGAAACTATCAAAAAATTGCCAAAGATGTATTTTACCAATATAACTGGTGGAGAGCCGTTCATCCGTACAGATTTGAAAGATATAGTTAGGGAGTTATATAAGAAGTCTGATCGTATCGTCATTTCGACAAATGGTTTCTTTACGGATCGTATCGTTGATTTGTGCAAAGAGTTTCCGCAGATTGGTATTCGTATTTCTATTGAAGGTCTGGAGCAGACAAACAACGAAATTCGTGGATTACAAAACGGATATCAACGTGGTTATGGAACATTGAAGAAATTACGCGAGATGGGCATGAAGGATGTCGGCTTTGGTATGACCGTTCAGGATAAGAATGCTCCCGATTTGGTTCCTTTGTACAAGATTTCCGACGAGATGGGTATGGAGTTTGCTACAGCTTCTCTGCACAACAGCTTCTATTTTGTTGAGGCAAAGAACATCATACATGATCGTCCTATGGTAGCAAAGAACTTCGAGAATTTGGTCAATGAACTTCTTCGCAGCAATAGCCCAAAGAAGTGGTTCCGTGCCTACTTTAATCATGGCCTGATCAATTACATCTACGGCCAAAAGCGTCTGTTGCCTTGCGACATGAGCTTTGATACCTTCTTTATCGATCCGTATGGCGATGTTATGCCGTGTAATGGTACTAAGGATAAAGAGGTCATGGGTAATCTGAACAATCAGACTTGGGATGAACTGTGGAACAGCCCGGAGGCTGAGAAAGTTCGTGAGAAGGTTCGTTGCTGTGATCGTGATTGTTGGATGATTGGTTCTGTTTCTCCTGCTATGCATAAGTATATATGGAAACCTGCCACTTGGGTTATGGTGCATAAGTTTAAGGCACTCTTTACCAAGCATCCGTATAGCATGTATGAACTGAAAATTTGCCGTGATTACCGTGATGGTAAAGTCACCAAAGAAGAACTGGACAAATGTAGCACTTGTGATAAGAATTGTGTGATTAACAATGGGCTGAGCGCAGCTTCTAAGGAACAACTGAAGCATAAGACTGGCGAGGAAATTGTTGATGCTGATATCGCGCAGCAGATGGAAAATAAATAAGGAAAATGATAAGTATGATGATAACAATCTTAACCCCTACATTTAATCGGGAGGGGGGATTGCGAAGCCTTTGGGATTCGCTACAAAAGCAAACTGTAAAAGATTTTGAGTGGCTTATAGTTGATGATGGAAGTACAGATGGTACGAAAAATCTCATTACTCAGTTACAAGAAAAAAGTGATTTTCAAATACGATATATCTATAAGAACAATGGTGGAAAACACACTGCTTTGAATGTAGGAATACAGACTATTTGTAGCGAACTTACATTTATAGTTGATTCAGATGACTGTGTGACAGATTATGCAGTTGAGTCAATACTGAAAATTCACAAGAAATACAGACTACAAAATAATATTTGTGGATATGCATTTCTCAGAGCTTTCCCAGATGGAAGAGTCAATGGCAAGAAGTTTGATGTAGACGAAAAAATCGGTTCCTATATCGATGTGCGTGTAAACAGTGATGATACCAGCGCAGATAAAGCAGAGGTGTTCAAAACATGTTGCCTAAAGGAATTTCCGTTTCCGGAATACTCGAATGAGAAATTTCTTGGAGAAGATCTTGTTTGGATTAGAATGGCTAGAAAATATGAGATGGTACATATCAATAAAATCATTTATGTTGGAAATTATCTTGAAGATGGATTAACAAATAATCGGCGTAAGCATAACATTGTTTCGCCGGTTGGTTGTATGCATCGAGCAGAGGAATTCATGGAACCTGACTTAAAGATTAAATATCGAATCAAAGGCGCTTTACAGTATATCATATATGGGAAATTTGCGGGAGTCAAAATTATTGACTTGATTCGCAAATCAAAAAATAAAGTTCTTGTAACAGTGTGCATACCGGGTGGTTTGTTCTTGCATTCCAGATGGAGTAAAGCGCAGTAATTCGATTGACTAAGTACTTGAATTTCTTTCGTCAGTAGATGATGGGAGATATTGAATGAAAGTACTTGTTATTAATCCGATTATGTATACGTCGGAAACAAAAAATATAAAAAGAGCAGAATCGATAAAAGATACAATGATGTATGATTTTTGTTTGGCATTCTATTAAATGGGTCATTCTGTAACACTAGTCGGTGGAGAGCCATTCAAACCAATAGGAAATGAGACCTATCCGTTTGACGTGCGATGGTGGGAATGTAATTGCAAAAAATCTGTATGCCGTACTGTTTACCTTTTATGCCGGAACACTGATACGAATGTAATCGATCATGGTGTCAACCTCAATAAGTTTAAGGTGTCTACGGAAAAAATAATAGTTTCGTTGTGTGTTCGCAACTGATTGAGAGAAAGAAAAACTTCAGAGGCAGGCACAGACTCTGAGAATTGCTTCGAATGTAATTTTTACCGGAAAAATGACGCACGATGAACTGCTCCCAATTTTGTCTAAATCAAAGGCTTTGCTCGTTAATACGGTGAAAGACAATAATATGATTTCCATTGTAGAAGCGATTGCAGTCGGAACGCCTATTGTGACGACAGATGTACCACTAAATTCCACATATATAAAAGAATATCAACTTGATATTGCAAAGAAGCAGTGGGACGAATCAGATTTGAATGAGGTGGTTTCTGATAGCGGAATGTATATTGAGAATTGCATGAAGTACAGATACAAACTATCTACAAAACAAAGAGTAGAACAATTTTTAGAGATAGAAAGAGAAAGGCTTGACGATGGAAAAAAATAAAAGGCAATATTTTAATGAAATTAATATAATGCGTGGAATGGCTGTAATTTGCGTCGTCATTGGTCATTCTTTTAATTCCACGGCAACACCAACTTTTTTGGGCTTTATAAAAAGTTTTGTATATTGTTTTCATATGCCTGCTTTTTTCTTTATTAGTGGATTCCTAGCAGGAGAAAATAAGCGAAATTTTATTGAAAAGAAACAAGTAATTGTAAAAAAAGCTAAGAGATTGATGGTGCCATATTTCTTTTTAACAGTAATTTCTGTTCTGCTTAAACTCTTATTTGGTGCGTTTGCAAGGAATCCTCTTAATTATTCAACTATTGTAGTAGATGTTTTAATCGGAAGAAATAATCCGAATGGAGGTCTTTGGTTTCTGTATGCATTATTTATTATTTCTGTTTTTGGAATCTTATTTGATAGTGTAAATCGTACAGCTTTAACTGGAGCTATGTTTGTACTATATATGCTAAACGCTGTCTTTTTCAAACAGTTTGGATATATTGTAGGCTTTTTCTTTAGTTATGCATGGATTTACTTTATGGGTGGTGCTGTAAGAAAGCATCTTTATGAAAAAATAAAGAACTCAGAACTACTGTTGTCAGCAAAAGGATTAGTGATAATAGTGGCTGTTTCCGTAGGATATATGATGCTTGCGTTTGTTAAAATCTATGAGTCTCAGTCTTGGATTTTGGCAACTGCAGTAACTGTTATTGGTGTATTTCTGCTTTTTGTTATTGCTGTGCAGATTGAACATTATCATTGTGGAGAAAAGTTATGGATGTTGCTAGGCGATTATGGAATGGATATTTATATGATTGGGTATTATGTGCAGCAAGCGATTTTTGTTGTATGTGGAAAAATCTTGGGGGTTGATTATTTGATATATGCTTGGCTAATGCTGATTTTCGGATTGATAGCTCCAATATTTCTGTCAAAATATTTTATTAGAAGAAATCGCGTGCTTTCGATGTTAATTCTTGGGAGGTGAAATGATGAACTATCTTATTTCTGCATATAGTGTGAATCCGTATCATGGATCGGAAGATGGAGTGGGGTGGAATTGGGTATTACAATATGAAACAAATTATAAAGCGGGGGATAGAATCATTCTTCTGACAAAAAAATATAATGCAGAAGATACTAGAAAAGGATTTGAAGAATTTGGAATTAAGCATATTGAACTGGTTATCACCGATGTGCCACTTGTTTTGAATTGGTTTAGAGAAAAATATTCGATGTTCCATCATATGTATTATTTATTATGGCAACATTATGCTTGGAAGTGGGTAAAACAGTCGGGCATTAATTTCGATGTGATTCACCATGTGACGATGGGAGATTATAGGATACCGGGGGAAATGTCAAAGGCTAAGAATGCAAGGACTATATTTGGTCCGGTAGGAGGAGCACAAATCACACCGGACAGTTTGAAAATATATGAGAAAAATATATTTACTGCTAAAATCCGCGAATTAGTTAATGCTTCTTGTAGCATCAATCCTTTTTATATTAAGAAAATAAGAGAATATACAGATGTTATAGCAAGCAATGATGAAACATATCAGCAAATTATTCAGATTAGAGGAAGAGCAAACACGCAGCAGATGGTAGAGCTTGGTATAGCGGAAGAGTATAAAAAACGAAAAATAGTTACCAAGTCAGACGGAAAATTAAAAATTCTCTTTTCGGGTCGATTGATTGAAAAAAAGGGAGTTATTTTTTTGATTGAGGTAATGAATTTGTTAAAAGAAAAAGTGGATTTTGAATTAAATCTGTGTGGGTGGGGAAACCTTAGCGATACAATTTCACAACTTATTGATGAGTATGAACTAAATGATTATGTAAATATGGTTGGAGAAATTAGACATGATAAAATGGTGTCATATTATTATAATGCGGATGTTTTTGTAATGCCATCTCTTCGTGAAACGGGGGGCACAGTTTTAATAGAAGCTATGGCATATGGCTTGCCTATAGTGGCATTTGATACAAGTTTTTGCACTCAACTTAAAAGACATAAATGTGGTATTTTTGTAGAAACAAATCAAACCATAGATAAGATAAAAGCTGATTTTTGTAGTGCTTTAGTGGAATTATCTGGGAACAGGCAATTGTGCTACGAGTTGGGGAAAAACGGATATAGATATGCAAATGAGGAATTGACATGGGAGAAGAAATATAATTTGATTTTTGAAAAAATGTAAATTATAAAATATTGCTCTCTTTTTTGATAAGGGAGATTACGAATAGTTTAATTGGGTCAGAGAAAGAATTATAAAAACAGATTGGATTAAATGATTATAAATATGTGAATAAATATTTGATATGTGAAACTTATATATAGTAATTTTGAAAGATTTTATGATTGGTTTCAAAGTAGACAGCAATTAGTTGCGGAGGTGGAAGTGGAGTGAGTATTAAAGAAAAACTTGTTTATTTGTCAGATACAAATTCTTTGTTTAAGAAAATAAAATTGTATTATTGGCGGTGCAAGGATTATCCTGATCAACATAACGGTGAAAAAATGATAAGAAAAAGAAAAACAGGATTTGATGATAAAAAGTTTGCAGCAATAAGAAGGGTGGAAAATATTCATAAAGGTGATCGTTGCTTTATTGTTGCTACCGGTCCGAGCCTAACAATAACAGATCTGGAACTAATAAAAGATGAAATCACATTTGGTATGAATTCAATTACCAGGATATTTGATAAAACAGATTGGAGACCCACATATTACGGCATACAAGATAGGCAGGTCTATGAAAAGATGGAGGACTCAATCTTAGATTATTATCGGACATCCGATAATGTCTTCGTTGCGGATCAGCTTGGAAGATATTTTCAGTTGCCGGCAAATTTTATACAGTTCCCTTACAACGGAAATTATCATATTTATAGGGGCGCATATGAAGATTATTCCGTAGATTTTAGTCCAAATGCCTATGAAGTTGTGTATGATGGATATTCTATTACATATTCGTTGATTGAAATTGCTATTTATATGGGATTTAAGGAAATCTACCTTTTGGGAGCAGACTGTAATTATCCAAAGGGAGAGAAAAATCACTTTGTGGAAAGCGGATTTGTTGATAAAAATGCTGCATCTAATCCAATCAGAATGCGTGTTGGATATCAGGCTGCAAAAGAATATGCGGATGCGCACGGAATCAAAATCGTAAACTGTACCCGTGGTGGCATGCTAGAAACATTTAAAAGAATGAAATTGGAAGATGTTTTAAAGGAGAGAGATTAAAATGAAAACAATAGCAATTGTTCCTATGAAACTTAATAACCGTCGTTTGCCGCAGAAAAATACTAAGAGCTTTACCAACGGAAAGCCTCTTTGCCATTATATCTTGTCTACTCTTTTGACGGTTGAGGGTGTAGATGAGGTTTATGTTTACTGCAGTAATCCGGATATTCAGGAATTTATCCCGGAAGGAGTAAAATACCTTCAGCGTTCGACCAGTCTGGATCAGGATACTACAAAGATGAATGAAGTGCTGCACTGCTTTGCAAATGAAGTACCAGCAGATATTTATGTGATGACACATACGACAGCTCCGTTCATTAAGAAAGAGTCCATCGAAAAGGGCTTGGAAGCAGTTAAGAGTGGAGAATATGATTCCTCGTTTGCTGCTAAGAAGTTGCAGGATTTTCTGTGGAAAGATGGAAAGCCGTTTAACTATGAGCTGAATAATATTCCACGTACACAGGACTTACCAGCACTTTATGAAGAAACCAGTGGCTTCTATATTTATAGAAGCAATGTTATGAAAGACCTTAATCGTCGAATTGGCGATAAACCATTTATCGTTGAGGTAGGCGAAATTGAAAGTGTTGATATCGATGAGGCAGAAGATTTTATGATTGCTGATGCAATCTATAACTATCAGCTTCAGCAAAAGTAAAATCAATTTTATGGAGAAAGTATATGAGTAAAATACAGGTACTGGACTGCACACTTAGAGATGGTGGTTATTGCAATAATTGTAGATTTGGCTTTGAGAATGAGAGAAAGATTGTTCACGGACTTGTAGAAGCCAATATTGATATTATTGAATGTGGCTTCCTAATGAATACTGTGAAATATGATAAAGATGTCACAAAGTTTACTTCTCTCGACGAGGTTGCAAATATTATTCCACAAAATAAAGAGGGAAAAACCTTTGTTATGCTTACTGACTATGGTAAGTATCGTCCTGAAGACTTGCCTGAAAACGATGGTACTTCTGTAGATGGTTTGCGTGTAGCTTTTCATAAAAAAGATCGTGTGGCTGCATTAGAAGAATGTAAATCTATTAAAAGCAAGGGTTATAAGGTCTTTGTCCAAGCAATGGTTTCATTGAGCTATACGGATGAAGAATTCCTTGATCTGATTCGTCGCGTGAATGAATTAGAGCCTTATGCGTTTTATATCGTGGACAGTTTTGGCATGATGAAACGTAAAGATTTGACCAGACTCTTCTATTTGGTTGAGCATAATCTAAAAGAGAATATTAAGATCGGTTTCCATTCGCACAATAATATGCAGTTAGCTTACTCGAATGCTCAGAGTCTGGTCGATCTGCATTCTGATAGAGAGCTGATTATTGACGCTTCTGTTTATGGGATGGGGCGTGGTGCTGGAAATTTGAACACAGAGCTGTTCGTCCAGTACCTGAATGATAATGCTGACGGCAATTATGATATCAAACCGTTGCTATCTATTATCGATGAAATTTTGAATGAATTCTATCAGCGTAACTATTGGGGCTATTCGTTACCGAATTATTTGTCTGCGGTACACAATGCACATCCGAATTATGCGGGATATTTGGACGATAAAAAGACTCTAACTGTTGAAAATATGAATGAAATTTTTGACATGATGGATGAGGACAAGAAAGTATCCTACGATAAAGACTATATTGAAGAACTTTATCTGAGATATATGGCAACGGGAAAGTCACAGGAAGAACATAAGGCTGAATTAATTGAGAATTTAAATGGGAAAACAGTTTTGTTAATTGCTCCCGGAAAAAGTTCGATAGAGGAAAAGGATGAGATTACATCTTTTGTAAATGAAGATGTTGTGACAGTAAGCGTTAACTATAACTATCCACTTGTGGATACGGACTATATTTTTCTGAGCAATTTGAGACGATTTAGAGAACTAGATGCATCAAACAGAGAAAAGTGCATTGTTACATCAAACATTCCGGCAGACAATGTTTATCTTCAGACAAAATATCGAGATCTCCTATGTGATATTGAGGCAGTGAAAGATAACGCTGGTTTGATGGCAATTAAATTCTTTACACAAATGGGAGTAAAGAAGATATATTTAGCAGGATTTGATGGATATTCTCATGATGAGAAAGAAAATTATGGCGAATCTACAATGGCATTTGTTACAAAAACTGCAGTTCTCGATGCAATGAACCATGGGATGACTGAGATGCTAAAAAAATATAGTGAACTTGTAGAATTGAACTTTTTAACGAAGCAACATTATGTAAAGATTTAAGGAGATAATAAGAGGATGAAAGTGCTTTCTTTTGGCGAAATTCTTTTAAGACTAGCTTCGCCTGGATATACAAAATTATTTCAAAAAGATGGTTTAGATGCTACTTTTTGCGGTGGAGAGGCAAATGTTGCAGTGTCGCTTGCCAACTTCGGTGTACAGTCTGAGTTTTTGACGGTTGTTCCTGATAATGAAGTCGGGCGGGCATCGTTGAATTCTCTTCGTTATTTTGGGGTTGACACGAGTAAGACTTTTTTTAAAAATGGTCGTATGGGTCTATATTATCTTGAAAAGGGCGCCTCACAGCGTCCATCTAAGGTAATCTATGATCGAGCATTTTCATCGATTGCTTTGGCTGAACCGACAGATTTTGATTGGAATGCGTTGTTTGAGGGTGTGAACTGGTTTCATTGGACAGTCATCAACCCTGCTCTGTCTGATAATATGGCGCAGATTTGTGAGCTGGCATGCAAAAGAGCAAAGGAAAAGGGAATCACGATTTCATGTGATCTGAATTTTAGAAAAAATCTTTGGAGTTCTGAAAAGGCTCAGAATGTGATGAGTAAACTTGTTCAATATGTTGATGTTTGTATTGCAAATGAAGAAGATGCAGACAAGGTTCTTGGAATTAAGGCACCAGATAACGATGTTGAATCTGGAAAGTTGAATAAGAGTGGATATGAGTATGTGGCCAAGGAGATTTGTGAACGATTCGGATGCAAAAAGGTAGCTATTACATTGAGAGAGAGTATCAACGCAAGTCGTAATGGATGGAGTGGAATGATTTATGATGCAACAGGTGTAGCAAATTATTCCGCTCATTATGATATTGATATTGTGGATCGAGTTGGTGGTGGCGATAGTTTTACTGGAGCTATGATTTATAGCTTGATTACAGGTAAAGCTGATAAGGATGCTATTGAATTTGCGGTTGCTGCGAGCTGCCTGAAACATTCGATTGAAGGGGACTTTAATAGAGTGACAGTATCAGATGTAGAGAACCTAATAAATAATGGAGGAAATGGAAGGGTACAGAGGTAATAAAGAGTAAATGTATTTCTTGGCATAACAGGAAAAGATTATTTAGCTGAGAAACCTTGTCAGATAAGCATGTTACCTCTAATTGAAAAATTTTGAAGATGAATGTAATATTTGATAAAAAAGTAAGTAAGGCACTTAAAGGTGTTCTGATAATAATTATGTATTGGTCACATATGTTTAATCATCCTGAAAGACTACAAAAAGAAATTGAATGGATTTCATTATTTAAAATAGGGGGGAAGACGGTTGAGGAATTTTTGGTACCATTCTTTCATGTTGCTGTTCCATGTTTCTTTTTCATTGCGGGATATGGCTATTACATATCAAATTTGAAGAGAACAAAAAGTGCAAAAAAACAAATTTTAGGGTTATATACTATATATTGGATTGTGTTTGCTGCATTTATTCCTTTATGTGCAATATTGGGAAAAATACAGATTACACCTTTCAGTCTGTTGCTTAATTTAATAGGTTTGTCTTCATCATACTGTGGTGAATGGTGGTTTCTGTCCACATATGTGGAAATTATATTCGTATTTAGTTTGATAGATAAATATATTAGAAATCATAATGTTAAAACCATCTATGTATTTACGGTATCAGTAGCACTTTCATTTGCAGGATATTTGATTAATGCTGTACTTTCACACGTTGGGATTGATACGGATAATCTCATTTTGCATGAACTGTACTATTTCTTGATAAAACAACCTCTTTTTATTATTGGGTGGTGTTTGGCAAGGTGTGATTATATTAAGAAGGTGAACGCATTTTTAAATAGAGTAGAAAGTAAGAAAAAGGTTCTGCTTATCTGTATTCTGTGCATATTCACATTTACTTTTCAATATATAACGCTGATTCCAGAAACATATCTTTATATAGTGTATTTGCCTGTATTCGTGTATATGTTTTCCTTGGCTAGTCTGAAGATGCCTAAGTTAATCAGCCAAATCTTTGAAGAGTTTGGAAAGTATAGTACTTATATGTGGTTGTGTCATTCTATATTACTATATAAGCTAGTGCAAAAATATATCTACTTTCCTAAAATTTCAATACTGTGTTGGATGAATTTGGTCTGTCTTTCTTTTGGTTGCAGTATAATATTAGCAAATATTGAAAAAAGTATTTGGGGCGTTTTTAGATACTTTAAAGAATCATAAAACTAAAAAAATATAGAATATAATGAAAAGAGTTATTACAAGAATGAACGACGGACGATTGAAAAATTCGGTAAGGAATGTTTTGGGAGCATTGATAAATAAAGCAACAGCAATAGTATTTCCGTTTGTTATACGAACAATCATTTTGTATTATTTGGGGACGGAATATGCAGGATTGAGTAGTTTGTTTACATCAGTATTGCAAATTTTAAGTTTGAGTGAACTTGGAATTGGATCAGCTATAGTATTTAGTATGTATAAGCCGGTTGCTGAAGGCAATAATGCTGAGATTAATGCATTGTTAAAATTGTATCGAAAATTTTATTATATTATCGGCGTGACGATACTTTTTGTTGGCATCATACTGATTCCAATGATTCCAAGGCTGATTAATGGAACATATCCTAATGACATTAATTTGTATGCGTTGTATTTGATATATCTTTCAAATACAGTACTTAGTTATTTCTTATTTGCGTATAAAACATCTATTCTTAATGCATTTCAAAGGAGTGACATTGAAAGCAATTTAACAACGTTAATTAATACCGGAATGTATATTTTTCAAATTATTACGTTGATTGCATTTAGAAACTACTATCTATATATCATATGGCTTCCGATTGCAACCATTGTAATCAATATAGTGAGGTCTCGTATTGTAAATAAGCAATATCCAGCGATACGTTGCGATGGTGAAGTCTCACAAGAAGTAAAACATGATATATTTAAAAGAGTAGGTGCTTTAATTGGTCATCAGCTAAGCGGTACGGTAAACTGTTCCTTGGATAATATCGTTGTTTCCGCGTTTTTAGGCCTGAAAGTAGTTGCGCAATATGGAAACTATTATTATGTAGTTTCAGCTTTATCAGGTGTTATGCAAGTAACATTCAATGCATTGACTGCTAGTATAGGAAATAGCCTTATAAAAGAATCAAAAGAAAAAAATTTATCTGATTTTTATGATCTACAGTATATTAACAGTTGGATTGTTGGTTGGATGTGTATTACTATGCTTTGCATATATCAAGACTTTATGAAATTATGGGCGGGAGTAAAGTTGCTTTTTACATTTGATATTGTTGTACTGTTTGTTATTTACTTTTATTCGTGGCAAATTCGTAGAACGGTATTAACATACAAAAATGCCTGCGGAATGTGGTGGGCTGATAAAGTGAAACCGTATGTTTCTGTAATAACAAATTTGGTTTTGAATTTTTCTCTTGTGCAAGTGTGTGGAATATACGGAGTAATGTTATCTACGATTGTATGCTATATATTTATAGAAGCACCATGGGAAACGCATGCGTTATTTAAAGAGTATTTTAAACAGAGGACAAGTAAGTATTGGAAAAATGAACTAATGTACACGTTATTAACAATTATATTAATGGTGATGACATTTGGTGTATGTGAATGCATTAAGATTAATGGCATAATGTCGGTTTTTGTTAAGTGTTTGATTTGTGTTATTTTTCCAAATATACTTTGGATTATATGCACTTTTAAGTTAAATGGATTTAAAAGAGTGCAGATTGTAGTTAAAAGAATAGTAAAAAGGGGTAATAATTGACTATTATTGGGCTGTTTGAGTTTTTTATATTAAGGATAAAATTTTTTAATAATTATGTTGGAAGTTATTTGGAAAAATAAATACATAGAAGAAAAATATGAACACAACATTATTTATAATGGCAACTAGTATCGGTGGACAACTTGGAATAAGACAGGCTGTATTTGTAATCAATATAGAGAGGAAAAATCATGGGTAAAAGAATTAAACTAATCGATTTATTTTACTATTTAGCATGGTGTTTTTTATTAGTAGGAGAGTTTTATATATATAAAAACAATCAAATAAGAAATATTTTATCAGTAATAGCAATGTTATTTTGTATTTTAGTTATCGTTATGAATAAATATACGATAAAAGAGTTTTTTTATTTTATTGTATTTTTATATATCGCAATGAACATCAAATCGAATACTAATACTGAGGCTGTTTTAATTTTGGTCATATTTATATTTGCGTCTAAAAACAGAATAAAAAAGGATTTATTTTGTCTGATTTATTTGGTACAAATTATTAAATTTGTTATTTATATTTTTTTATTTACTCCATATGCGTATTTTATTAATAATCTAAAGGACAGTTCAGATTGGATAACTCCAAATGGATTAGGATTATTGTTTTTTGAAATTGTTGCAATATATTTTTGCTATAAAAGTTTTAAAAACAAAATCAAAGTAAATATTGTAGAAAGATGTACTATAATAGCTGGAATATTAATTATGTATGCTTATACTGGTTGTAAAACAGCTGTTGTATGTACAATATTTCTTTTATTTAGTGATAAAGTTGACTATTTAATAATAATAGGAAGATTTATAAGAAAGAATTTAGCAAAAATCATTATTTGTATAATAGTATTTATGGTATGTATAGCAGTTTTTAATGAGTCATATGATTTCAAGAGTTGGGGAACTTTTGGTGCTAGATTTACAAGTATGCAAATATATTTAAAGCAATATCAAATTTCAATGTGGGGAACTTTAATTGATAGGAATTTTGGACCATTAGATTTAGGGTACTTTGCTATGGTTTTACAATATGGTATTGTGTTTTCTGTTTTATTTTTTGCGGGATTGGTTATTTTGATAAGGAAATTAAAAAATAATACTATTTTATTAAATGTTTTAATAAGTATGATAATGTATATGTTGGTTGAAAGATCGTGTTTTTCAATGTCACGAAACCCATTGCTAATCTTGTTTTCATTACTATTATTTTCAAATTCGTTATTTAATGATAAATATTATAAGATTGTTAGGGAGGATGAGGATGCACAAAAATAGAGAAAATTGGATTGATTTAACAAAAGGATTTGCTTGCATTTTGGTTGCATTAGGGCATTTTTTTTCTAGCATAATGGCAACAGAAGATATCAATGGTTTTGTTTTTTTGCAATGGTTTGTAAAAACAGTATACTATTTCCATGTACCATTATTTTTTGTTTGTAGTGGATACTTATATCAAAGAATAAATATCAAAAATAGGGCATTATTTTTAGAAAAAAAATTAGTTGAGTTGGGAATTCCATTTTGCTTCTTCTCGGTTGTTAAGTTCATTTTGAAAAACCATGTGGAAAATATAAATGACATTATAAATATTATATTTGTGAATCCAATTCCTCCGTATTGGTATTTGTATATATTGTTTTTTCTATTTCTAATTATTCCACAAATTAACAGAATTAGAATATCATTGATTTTGTTATTGATTTCAGTTGTTTTAAGATTTTTGGAACCATGTATTGAATATAAAGTATGTTATTTAATTTCAAGAAGTATGATTTGTTTAATATGGTTTGTTCTTGGTATGGTAATTTGTCAATTGAGCAAATTACCAAAGTTTTGTGAATTTATAAACAATTTGTATTTTGGAATAGCTATGTGTATTTTGTTTATGGTATCATCTACAATAGAATTTGTTTACGATATAAATAATTGGGTAACTAATACTATCTTAACATTGATTATTATCTTTGGAGTTATTATTATTTTTAGAAATATTTCAAGTTGTTTTAAATTAACTAATACTCAGGTTATTGGAGAATATTGTATGCCTATTTATTTGATACATACCTTTTATTGCGTGGTTTTTAAAGAAATAATTAACATGTTAAATATGAATTTTAATTTTATTACAATAATAGTTGGAGCTATATTTGTAGTTTTAGGACCATGTGTATTATATTATATAGTTAAAAAAATTTGGATATTTGATTTTTTATTTTATCCTGCAAAATATATACAATTCAAAAAGTGATTGACAGTTTTTTATGTACTCTTTTAGGACATTTTGCATTTGATAGTATTAACCGGAAATACGATATATAAGTTTAGCGTTTTGTAATTGCCTGCTAGATCGTCCCTATATGGTGCACTTGAATATTTGGAGATTACTGTTAGTACATTCTGTCCCCCCCCCGAACAAGCGTTAATTAATGTATATCATTGCAATATTGAGCGATTACGATACTATGCTTAATCTTACGAGTCATTGATTTATACTTTATCAGCATATAGTGTGATAAATTGGCGCAATAATTTTCGAAGATAAATTTATGAGGTCTGCTTGCTGACTTGAAAAAGTAAATTCCAGTGCAGGGGTAAAT
>ULQY01048168.1_pt1 | contig 18644 bp, 40 predicted proteins | sample 1954671 | NCBI WGS metagenome assembly ULQY01 (sample SAMEA4835660, study PRJEB28245) | human gut metagenome | biome: gut microbiome; material: fecal sample | place: Denmark | collected 2008 | reverse complement strand
AGTCAACTTCTGACAATGTTTCTTGCTTAAATAATAGCTGTGCTTCTGTCATTTGCTTTCCTCTCTTAACTTCTTTATATAGTATAACATATGCACTTTTTAGAGTTGAGTTATCCTCTGTTATGTAAGATATGATTGACTTTGTAGGCATTTTATGTTATACTCTTTATAGGAGGTAACTATGGCTAGAGATAAATATCTAATGTACTTACGACAGCAAGAATACAAGAAACGTATTAAACTTAAAGTAGCTAATACAAGAGCTAGAATGAACAGAGAATACATGAATCAGCCAGAAGTAGATAAGGAAACATTAGAACTATGGAACAATCAGCCAGCAATACATTTTGATTTAGGGGAAAATAAATAAATTATATTAAAAAAAATAAATCAGCCCCTTAGGGCTTTTTGTTTCACGCTTGACCGAAATTTGACTAGAAGTGGCAGAAATTAAGTGCATTGAGTGTCCTGTTTGTAAAGTATGGTATCAGTAAGCGCAATTAGCTTATTGTTTGTAAGATTTCTAAAGGAATTCCGGAGTGTTTGATAATCTCTTTATCTTGTACTGGAATTGTGAAATGTTCAAGAAAACAAGAAAAATAAAATGTACGGAAAAATAATTATTAGTGTCCAAAATTAAAGGTTAATATATTCTACTACGTTTTTTTTTTTGCACATTAATAGCTAAAAACCGAACAATAAATGTAAATAAATATGTACAAGCATAAAAACAATAGTTATTTCCGAACAATATTATTATTCTTGACGAGTCTAAAATAAAAGTATATAATTAATTTATCATCAAGAAAGGAGATAAAAACATGGCTAGACCTAAACAAGAATTTTGTTCTAATTGTAACGGAGAAAACCCAAAATGTAAATATAAAGAGACTGGTCGTAAATGTCGTGTTGGAAAAGCTAAAGGTAAAGCAAAAGGAAAGGCAATAGGCAAAGCTAAAGGTAAAGCAAAAGGAAAGGCAATTTCAAAAGAAACAATAGAAAAAAGAGACAATTATGATTCACTTCTGGGAGACTTTCAAACAGATTACTTGAATTTTATGTATGATAGAGCATTTAAATACTCAATAAACAAAGAAACAAATAAAGTTGAGTATGAACAAAAGTTTCATACAGTTTATTCTTTTGAAAGATATTTAAACAACATTAATCAAAAATCACTGGCAAGTTGGGCTAGAAGAAAATATGGAGAAAATATGAAAAACTTTAACACAAAAACAGATAAAATAACATTTGATGAATATGAAAAATTCATTTATAGAAAAACTTATGGAAAAAAAGATGACGCTATAAGAGAAAAATTAAATAACGAACAACCCAAAACAACGGATGAAATAGAAAAACTTCGTCTTAAACAAGAACAAGTTTCTAAAGATATTACTAGAACTCAATCATTAGAAGAGGCGATTGCAACAGCTAATGAAATAGAACGAAAACTTAAAGAATGTGATTTAAAAAGCATGACAGACGAAGAGGCTTTAAAAGAAATTGCTGACTTAGCTAACGAAATTGATTTATCTTGGTTCAAATAATAAATAACAGTCATTTACGATGATGAAAACGGAGAAAATAGATGAGTTATACAACAAAACACAAACCTTACAAACTGAAAAGCATTAAATGTAATGGCTGTGGCTGGTCAATATCACACTGCATGGACTTAAAAAAAGAACAACTTAGAATAAAAAGTTTAAAAAAAGAAGTTGTAAAAGAATATATCCATGTAGATAACCCTAAATGTAAGCATTGCATTGAATTAGAAAAAAGGAGAAACAAAAAATGAAAAATAAATGTATTAAGTGTCAGCAAATAAGAAAAGCAAGTGGTGTAAGTTATTTAAAGTGCTGTAAATGCAAACAAAAAGCTAGTGATGAAATAAAGAAAAGCAAAAAGAATAAAAGTGAAATGGCTAAAACTAATGAGGAACTAAGAAAAATATCTAAACGATTAAATCAAGATAGTATAAACAAATTCATAAAAGAAAGAAATGGAATTAAGGCTTGACAAATATAAAATAATTTGATACTATGGTATAAGAAAAGGAGAATAGATGAAAAGTATAACTATATTACAGATTATTTTTGATGTAATTCTAATAGCTTTATTTGGATATTCAGGATTTACTGTTGAAATCATTGATTTGTTTGTTGCTTTATTATGGTGTCTTTGCTTATGGCGACACATTTATCAGCTTAATAGATTTAATGCTTGACTTTTCAAGCCTTTTTTGATATTATATACTAAAGGAGAAATAAATGACTAGCCTATTTGATAAAGTAAGCACAGCTAAAGAACTTAAAGAATCAGAAGACTTTTCAGGCGGTTTGCTTTGGAATGTACAAGATATTTTGCCTAAAGGTTCACTTGGTCTTATAACAGGTAGTGAGAAGAGTATGAAGTCATCACTAGCTCAAGATTTAGCGCAGGCAATGGCATTAGGAGAACCGTTCGCTGGACGAGAAACAACTAAAACTAATGTGTTATTTATTCAGAATGAAAATAGCAGACTGACAGAACATCAACGCTTGAAAGGCTCAAGAAGAGATAGTCCTGATAACTTATATTTTTTACACGGTGGAGCTTTTAAACTTGATACATGGAAATATGACAGCCAAGGGAAAAAGCACAATGTAGGGCTTAGAGAGCTATATAACTTCATACTAGAAAAAGACATTGGACTTGTTATCTTAGACCCTCTTAAAGACTTGTTAGATGACAACGATATAATCAACGCAAACCAACCAATGGCAGAAGTCCTAAGAGGAATTACAAACCTTAGAAATACTTTAGATATGAAGCACGACAAGTATGTAACGTTTATGATTGTGGCACATGCTAGAAAACAAGCTGGCGAACAGTCTTTAACAGAACGTGATTTTCGTATCATTCCAAGCCATATATTGGGAGCTACGACAATTCCTTCTTGGTACGAGATAGCCTTTACTATGTCGCCAAAGATTAATAGCAAAACTAAAAATGGTTATTCTGTTATGAAAGTATTTGCTCGAAACTTTGCTTTCAATAATGAAATTCTTTGGGGTTACGTTGGTTCGGCTTTCACATCAATTGACCAGAATAAAAAAGAGCCCGATAGCGAACTAGTGGAAAAAGTAAAGGCTGAAACTCCAATCGAAACGACGAAAGAATCGGCACAGGCTTTCTTAGACTTAGCTAAAGAGCAAGGAAAGGTAATAGAGAATGATTGAAAAATGGTATGTAGTTAAAGTTTCAGAAAAAAATAATAAAAAATATAATGTGCAAAATAATTTTGTAGTATTTCCTTGTACTGATATTTTTGACCAAGTTATTGAGCGTTTGGGAGATACAGTTGTTTTGACTACACCAAGCAAAGAGATCGCAGAAAGCACAAAGAGAGCGTTAAATGAACAATTATGAGAACAAGGCGATTAATTTGCATGCCGAAGTCTACGGCTGGCTATATCGTGCATTGGAAGAAATGATAAAAGCTGAATGGCATAATGACGAACTTTTCAAAGTCTGGCTTGGTCGTGCTGAATTTCTAGTCAGACAGTCAAAGAAATTGCATAACGCTTGTGAAAATGATTATTCTAAACGTGCATTAGTTAGAGCCTTGCAATTAAAAGCAGAAATAAATGAAAAAATATCATCTAATGCTTTACAATAGTAAATAATTTTGATATAATAATATATATAGAAATAAAGGAGAACTAAATGGTAGTTAAATTAACGCAAGAACAAGACAAATTTATTAAAACTTTTGGGACAGACAAAAGCAAAGCATTTTATTATATTTCTCGTTGGGGTTGGAACTATCCTCTTGAAGATGGTTATGGAAAAGTTTATGAAACAACAGAAGAAAAACCATTTGGACAATTCGATGAAAAAGAAAAAATGTTAAATGCCATTATTAATGGTTATGAAGTAATTTTTGAACCTAAATTTAAGTTTTATAATTTTTCTGATAGTAGCGGAGACACTCCGTTGTATTATGTAGGTAAAACAAAGGAGCTAGTGGGAAATAAGGAACTTGCACTTGAAGTTAAAAAAGATAGTGAAGAATACAAAGCCTTACTAACTTTAGGTTTCATTATAGAATCATGATAACATCTTTTGAATCACTAGCTGAAAGGCGATTGATAACTCTTAATTATCACAAAAAGGGCAGTCAGCAGTACATCAACAGCTTAAATTATTTTGAATATGCTAGAATATACTTTGAAAAAAATGGCTTTCCAGAAGATAACAGACGAGTTTATCAAAGTGGCAAGCGAAAAGGTCAAAAGGTTGGCTGGTCTGATAAAGAGGAAAAACAGCAAAAAGACGATATTAGGAATTTCATATATGGAAAGCAACTTCAAAAGTTTAAGAGCAGAAGAAAAAGCAAGTAAACATTATGCTAGAGGCGTTAGAAAGCTATCTAGTGAGCTTAAAGATATTAACGTGACAAAGTATAAGGCTGAACCTAACGAGTGCCTGTATGGCTTGATAAGTGAATTATGGAGCTATTGGGGCAAAGGTTATATTTTGCAACTACTTAAATATGATATCGACATTTCAAGACAAGGCAATACTTTTATTGTAGAAAGAGGAGAAAATGGAAAAAACAATTAATATTAAATTTGATGACAAACAGTTAGAAGAAATTTCAAAAAGAGTTATTGAAAATATCATGAAAGAAACTAGAACCAATCTTTATGAGCTTTCAGATACAGGTCGTGAAGATCCAAAGGAAAAACGTTCAGTAATGTACTTAGAATTTAATGAAGCTGATAGTACAAGCGATAAAGGAAAACTTTACTTTGGACATGCTTTTCATACTTTGACAAAAAGGTATGCTTCGGAGTTTTGTTTATCTCGTGAATATGATTTAAAAAAAGCCTTAGAGCTTAAAAACCAAGGATGGAAAGAAGAGGTTGTCGAATGAGCGAAGTTGAAACTTTTGTTAAAATTGAGGGTTTTGAAAATTACGAAGTATCTAATCTAGGCAAAGTTAGAAATATAAAAAGCGGAAGAATACTTAAACCTTATCTTACTAAAAAAGGATATTTAATGCATTTATTATACGAAAATAATAAACAGAATCATCTACTTCTACACAGAATTATAGCGACTGCCTTTATAGACAACCCTGAAGAAAAGCCTCAAGTTAACCATATTGACGAAAATAAGTTAAATAATGATTTAAGTAACCTTGAATGGTGCACTGCAAAAGAAAACATGATACACGGTACTAGAACAAAAAGGGCTGCTGAAAAATGGTCCAAAAAAGTTATTCAACTAGACTTAAATGACAATGTATTAAATGAATTTGAATCAATGAAACAAGCAGGACAAGAAACAGGAACTTCAGCAAGTCATATAAGCCATTGTTGCAATGGAAAAAGAAAAAGCGCAGGCGGCTATAAGTGGAGGAAAAAATGAGCGTATACGAAAAATTAAGCGTCATTAATGTTAATGATAAAAAGAGTAAAAAGAATAATCTTGACTATCTGAGTTGGGCGTTTGCTTGGGCAGAAGTTAAAAAAGTATATCCTGAAGCCAATAGTAAAGTTTATGAAAACGAGCAAGGGTTAAATTATCACACAGACGGTCGCACAGCATGGGTTAAAGTTGGAATGACTATTGAGGGCCTAGAACACATTGAATATCTACCTGTAATGGACTATCGTAACCAATCTATCCCAGTTGAAAAACTGACTTCAATGGACGTAAATAAAGCCATTCAGCGTGGACTTGTTAAGGCAATCGCCCGTCATGGTTTAGGGCTATACATTTACGCAAATGAAGATTTGCCCGACTTGACAGAAGAGCAGAAAGAACTTGAAGCTGAAAAACAACGACTTAGAGAGATTCAACCACTTATCAAACGAGCTGAACAACTAGGATACCAAAATATTGACAGCTTAAAAAATAAGACTAAAAAAGAAATTACCGACATCATGACGATTTGGTTAGCACAGCAAGAAGCAGAAAAAGGAAAATAAAAATGGCAATCATTACAGTAACAGCACAAGCGAACGAAAAAAATACACGTACAGTAAACACTTCTAAAGGAGATAAGAAAATTATTTCAGTTCCTTTATTTGAAAAAGAAAAGGGATCTAGCGTAAAAGTTGCGTACGGTTCGGCTTTCTTGCCTGACTTCATTCAATTAGGCGACACCGTAACGGTCAGCGGTCGTGTACAAGCTAAGGAATCAGGCGAGTACGTAAATTATAACTTTGTTTTTCCTACGGTTGAAAAAGTATTTATCCCTAATGATAATAGTAGTCAATCACAAGCTAAACAAGACTTATTTGGTGGAGCTGAACCGATTGAAGTTAACACGGAAGATTTACCTTTCTAGCGGGGAGTTGGTTTCATGTACACAGCAGAAGAGAGAGAGCAAATTATCGATATCGTGGATAAAATGAGCTTACTTAAACAAGACTTTGACGGAGCTTTCACTTGGATAAAAGAGAACGTATCAATGCCATTTGACTTTGACGGAGAACAGCAATTTATATCAGACTTGAAGCAGTTAGTAAAAATTAATGCTTTGAAGTTTGGTAAAATATATGAGGGAGTATTAAATTGACAACATTACGAGAACTGCATAAAAAACTTAAAATTAAACAAACGCTTGATAACTATGTACGAAACACAAATAAGAAATACAAATATAACTTTGTTCCTGATGAAATTCTTGGCGAGGGAATGGCTAAACTGATCGAGCTTAACACGCAAGGCAAACTTGGACGACATGCACAGCAAATTGCTTACATCAATCATAACTTGAGCTTACAGCGTCAAAAGGAGCAGTTGGAAGAAGCTAACGTTCGACTTGCTAAACGTGCTGAGAAAGCCCAAAAATTGCTTGACACGGAGCTCCTGAAAGATAGCTACATCGAAACACTAGAAATGTTTAGTAAATTCAACGCTGTTAAACCTAGCTTATTTGGCGAACTTGAAACACCTGACAAAGTGATTGAGTTCATGGAAAAGAACGGAGTAAAACAAGGTAAATGGCTACGTCCTGAAGGGGTTGACGCTTGGTTCAAAGAACGAATTATTTGGTTCAAGAATAAATTGAAAGAACAATAATAATTAATAATAAAAACTTTTTGCTTGACGGCTTATGGTTTTTTTGTTATAATTACTTTAACGAATGAAAGGGAGAAAAAATGAGATACAAAAAAATAGATGATTTAATAGTCTTTTAAAACTGAAAAATTTATAAAGAAATGAAAAACAAATGTAAATTAACTGGGTTAACAAAAACAAAAACTGGTTATTTAAGAGTAGGAGTAAAAGGTAAAGTTATATATGTTCATAGACTTGTTATGTTAGCTTTTTACGGTAAAAGTGATTTAACCGTTGACCATATAGACGGAAATAAAGAAAACAACAACTTGAATAATTTAGAGTATGTAACACAAACAGAAAATGTAAAAAGATTTCATGATAAAAAAGTATTATGGAATAATAGAGAATTTAGAAGCTTCAAAGATTTAGCTAAATACATCGGAGTTTCCCAGCCAACCGTTTCAAGAATTTATAATAAAGGTTGTAATTTGAAAGGATATATAATAGAGGTAGTAAAGTGAAGGTAAATAATGTATAACACAACCTTTAGAGAAAGACCGCCAAGAACGAACGCACCAATGCAACCAAGAAACGGAGAAAACAAAATGGAGTTAGTCGAATGCCAAACATGCGGTGCTCACTCAATGACTAATGGTAAATGTGATTATTGTAGAAACCAGTACGAAGTAAATGAAGATAAAATATTTTATGGTAATTCAAAAGAAGATGATTCATCATTAGATGAGGATATAACCTTTCAAGAAACTAAAACAGGTAAACTAATACTTAAAATCATGATTTATACTTTAGTATCTATTATTTGGTTTGCTGTAACTGTATTTATTCCGCCATTATTTATAATAACAATTATTTTATTAGTGGTTTATTGCATTCATCGCTTGACAATTAAAAAGAAATAGCTTATAATAAGGTATGGAATAAACTAGAAAGGTAACAATGAAACAAAAATACTTTAATGACAAAAAATATTGCCACTGCTTCGATATACCAATGAGTAATGGCTTAGGAGTTTGCAAAGATTGTAGAGGATACGTGAATATCTGTTATAGTTGCGATCGCTGTTTGCACTGCTGGTATACATCACAAGTTGAACTATTTACTGAATACGATGAACCTAAGTTGCTGGAACTTATAGAAAACTGGAATAAAATATATCAAACTAGAAAGACAAAGAACAGTTAATTCTTGACAAAGTAAAAGTAATTTGATAGAATGTAATTATGAAAGAGGTGCAGAGATGACAACCGAAGAAATAGTACAAAACTATCAAGTGAAATTGTTAAAGATTATATTTAAAGAGATTGATAGCCTGATGAAGAAGAAAGAAAAGGCTGATATAAACGCACAAAAACTTGCTGAAAATGGGTACTCTGTGAGAACATCAGCTTATTGGAAGTCGGTTGGAAATGCAGAGTTTTATATTAAAGAGATGTACGCAAAGTTTGACGCTTTATCTGAAATTGATAGACTATTCCATTGGTCAAGTCGTCTACATCAAGAACAATTAGAATTTGTAAGCAAATACCCTAAAGTTATGGAAAAATACAGACAAGTAAATTAAGGAGAATAAAATGAAATTAGATTTAGAAACAGCAAAAACTTTGACAATAATTATAGGTGTCATCTTTACAGTTATAGTTATTGCTTGGCTGGCTATGATTGCAGTATTGAGTATTACATGGCTTGGAGGAATCATCTAATGGGATATATACAATATATTAAATGGCTAAACGGAGAAACGACGCACACAAGTTATAATATGCCTATTGAGAAAATTATTGATATAATGAAAAGCGATTTGAATTGTGGATCTATTGCCACTTGGCTAGAAGACGAAAATGGTAAAGAGTTAGCTTATTTTGATAAACATATTCAATTAATAACAGGAGAAGAAGAAATGAAAAAATCAACAAAAGAAGAAGTATTAGAAAGAATTAATTTCGATATTCATGTTCATAGACGTTACATCAAAGAAGTTTTAGACGCATTAGAAGAAAAAGGCTATATTAAGTTTAAAAAAGAGCCTAAAAAGTATAAAATATTTGTTAAACTTGTTACCATTGGAGAAGAAAATAAAAAACTTTACTATGTAAACGAACATCATTTGACTGATAATATTGATGAAGCTAAGCGGTTTGGGCTTAATGAAGACAAATATGGATATGCCTATGAGTATGTAAAGGAGTATTAAAGTGAACTTACAAGAGAATCAACACTATCAAAATCAATATGGACAACATCTTAAAGATTTTATTATTGCAAATGACCCAGAATTTTGGAAAACTATTTCCATTTGGTCAGCTATTAAATATTATATTAGAGCTGGTAAGAAAGACGGAGAAAGCCTAGAGAAAGACTTAGGAAAGTGTAAAGATTATGTTAAAGAATATGTAGCTTTAGACGGAAGTGGTAGCATAAACGAAGTCATGGAAGAACTAGAACTAGTTAAAGCTCAATTTGAAGCATGGAAAGGCGAATAAAATGACAGAAAAAATTATTATCTCTAAAGAGTTGAACGAATGGCTGAAAGACCACCAAACGTTAGATACTGATGACACAATATATAGTAAACGTTTTGGCAGAGAAATTTTCGATAAATTGTATGAAGAAGTAGAAGTTAGCGATACAGAAAAATATATAAATATTTTGGCAGCGTTTGGCTTGAGCGGTAATACTAAAGTAGCACACTTATGGTTATTATTGAATCGTGATAAGTGGGAAGTAGAACAAGATGAGTTATTTTATATCTGTATTCCTGAACCTGATAACGTTAATGCTTGGCTAATTAAAGGCGGAGGTATGGGTTTCTATTCTCGGCCACCTATTAATGAACGTTATAAATGGACACAAGAAGAAATTGATAAACATGAAGTAGCTAAACATCTACAACATTTTAAAAGTAAAGTAGAAGAATGAAAGTAAAAGAATTAATCAAAGAGCTAGAAAAGTTCGACGAAGATATGGAAGTTCAGTATGATTATGACGGAAGGTTCAGTACCATGCCTATTGATGATGTGTATACTTCTAATGAATATTATGATAAAGATAGAAAAGAAGTAGTGATTTTATATTAAAAGAATGAAAAGTTTATGCTTGACAGTATGAACTTTTTTTGATATCATAGTCTTATAGAAATAAAGGAGAACGAAACAATGATTGATGAAGCAATTACTGAAAGATATGTTTTTAAAATAATTTATATTAACGGAGCCGAACAAGAATTTGAACATGGAGGAATTTATGCAAGTGTAAAACAAAGATATTTGTGGTTTAAAGAAAACAAAGAAATTGCTAAAGTTTTTGTATTTAAATTAATGCCCCAACAGCTAGATACATCAGATTGGAGTAGTTAAATAATGAAAATGAGAAAGGATATGGAGATAATAGCTTATAACCCTATGACGGAAGAAGAACTACATTTTAGTTGTAAGGCTCAATGCGCTAAGTATTTCGGACTTAAATCTAATACAGTTCTTGGTTGGTTTGCCTTTGGTAGACCTGTAATCGAACTACTGACAGACCTAGATAGAAACCAAGTGGAAATTGAAAAGCAAAGCAAACTAAATGGCTTTGAATTGTTTACGATTAAGGAGTGGTTAGATTATGTGTAAAAAACGAAAATACACTAAAATGGGCGCTTTATATTCAATAGCTACTGCCCAGCATATTAAAAAGAACAAGAAAAATAAGAATGACAAGATACCAGTTAGGGCTTATTACTGTAAGTGGTGCAAAGGATATCACTTATCAAGTCAGCAAAGACTAAATATAAAGACGGGAGTAATTGGATAATGGGAAATGAATGGACTTATTACAAAGTTACATGGTACGAAGAGAAAATTACTGGAGCTATATTATTTTGGCAAGAAAAAGAAGCTAAAGTTTATAGTCTAAGAGAAGCACGTGAAATTAAAGAATCAAAAGAATTTAAAACAGGGCATAAAGCGGAAATTAGAAAAATAACTGAAATAACGGAGTTTATAGCATAATGACAAATGAAGAATTATATGAAAGAATAACTAGTGTGCTAAAAGAGCAAGGTATCAGAATTAGTCAATTTGAATCAAAAGTTAAAGCCGAAACAGGTAAATACCCTAACTTAAAAGCCACTAAATCACGTTTGAGTTTACCAAATACCGTAGCATTTCCTTATCTTACTGTGTTTTTCAATGATGATGAAATGCACGAAATTACACTTAAAAAGATTGATAGCGTAGGAGATAACGGAGAAGCGTTTGACTTATTAGATGAGATATTATCGAACTTAGAGCCAAGTAAAGAATATCTATATAAACAACGATTGAAGCGTAAAATGCAAAGGGAGGCAATGAGATAATATTACACAAGTACACACGGAAGATTAATAGTTCAAAATATCCACGGTCAACAGCAAGAAAGATTGCGAACGACTTGAATAAGAATGACTGCTTCAATAATTATCTAGTAAGCCTTGAGTTAGGTTCTAAAAGGTATATTATTGAAAAATTTGAAATTAGAGGTATGAATAGATGAAGCGTTACTACATAGAAGAAGACGACAATGGCAAAGAGATTAAGCGAAAACTCACAACTTTTGCTAATGATGATTTAACACAGCTTTCAGATGATGAACTAGAAACATTATATTATGAATCATCTGCTCAATTTTTAGCTAAAGCATTGCACTTTAAAAAGATTGAGAACGAACTATTTTCAAGAAACATTGCAGGAGATGAAATTATAAAACATGCTGGAAATAATATTATTGAAGCTATTGAGGAGGTAAACTGGTTTTGTTAGATAGTTATCTAATTCAAGCAAAGAATGAAGTAGGAGAAAGAATAACAGCAATTATATGGGACAAAAAATTAGGCTGGGTAATTTATCCAAGTTCTAAAGCTGTAAAAGACGGAATAGAAAAAAGCATGGCATAAGGAGAATAAATATTTTTATTTTAACAGACGCAGATATTCAAAGTATCGTATTGATTCAACAAGCTCATAAAAAGACAGACAAGGACTTTAATGATATTGTGGCACAATTATATGAACAAGAGTTTAAAACGCAAGAGAAAGCGAAATATGAGCATATAAGGCAAGCTAAGGAGAAAGCACTTGAAGAACAACGAGTTGAAGCTGAAAAACAAGCCGAAGTTGACAGAATCGCAAGAGAACATGATAAGGCGACTGAACAACCTAATACCGAAAGGGCGCAAGAAGTTAGTATAGAAGCTGCACCAAACACAGAAACTAATAGCATTATTGGAAGTGATTGGTCAAGCGTAAGTTCTGAACAAGCTAGTGAATACCTAGCAAGTAAGACAGGAGTAAGCGCTAGTAAATGGCTTGATGTTATTTACAAGGAATCTAGCGGAAACCCTTATGTTGAGAACCCTATTGGGTGCTGGGGACTATTACAGATTAATCAAAGCGTTCATGGTCAAGTATCTAATTTAAGTCCACAGGCTTATTTAGACAAAGCAGTAAGTATATACCAAGGTTCAGGTGGAACTGCATGGGCTACTTGGTAAAATATAAAATAGATAGCAAATTAAAAATCAAAAAATAGAAAGTAGGATATCTTCATTTACAAAAGAAAAACAGCTATAAAGCTGTCTTTTTTTTTAGTTTACTTTTCCATATTCTGCTTCAAATTCCTTTTGATACATAATGGTTTCTGGTAACTTAATCGCTCCAAATTTACCTTGGAAACCGCCAAGCATACGAGTTGTTTTAATATGTCGTGCTGATACTCCATTGCATACATACCAATTTTTAGTGTCTTTACAATTAATTAGAAACATTTCAATTTCTCCGCTTTCTGTTGTGTTATTGTTATCTGTGCTTACAGTTTGCCCTGTAAGGCGCTTGTTTAGTTCTGCGATAAAGTATGAGCGACAGCTTTCCACCGTTCCACCGTGAACTTCTACGGAACGTCTAGGGCATGAAGTTGCTGATAGTTCTTGATGTAGCTTCACAGTATCATGATTAGGAGTTAGTCCCCATTGTTTCATATACTTAGCCACGTCATCTAGTACCGCTTGCTCATTTCTCAAGAACTGGCTTAAATCGCCCTCTGATTGGCACACTTCCCAACTTGCGTAATTTGCATTACCATATGAGTTAGCACAATGATATGCCATATTAGAGAAATCAGAAGCCTGTAATCGCCCGTCGTTTCCAATATAAACATGAGCAAAGCCATTTTCTGGGTTTTGTTTAGGCAGCCAATCATTATAGAAGCCAGCGTTAGCACCGTTTGAGCCTGCGTCGTTGTGAATTACAACCCCAGTAGGATTATACCCACGAACGCCAGCATTAGTTATATTCATTCTTTTTTATCCTCCGTTTGTTCTTCTTCAACTTCAGGAATATTTACGCCATTCTTTTTGATAAGTTTAAGCAAACCAGCAAACATTGGGCTGATACTTGCAATTAAATAAATAAATTGACCTACAAAGTATAGTAACCCTACGTTGATTACAGTTTTTGCAATATCTGAAGTAGAAGGAGTTTGAGTAAAGTAGAAGACTGCATATAAAACCCACAGGGATAATACAACTGTCAAATCAATTACAAGTCTATGTTTGAAAGGCGGGTTCATCTTTTCTCTATCTTTGACCCATGTAGCGAAAAGAATCGCTAAAATTAAGATAGTTATTAAAATCATTCTGGTTACCATTTTATTTTGCTTTCTATTTTGTTATTTGATGAAATACACGGAAGTACCACGAATAGAGCCATTCGCTCCATTAGCGCCCCACCACCTAAATGTACCGTCAGTTTCTAAGTCAATATGGAAAGAATTTGTCGTATTAGCAAAGTGTCCAACTAATTCTTTTGTCTTATCTGGGATAATTTGAAATGGTGCTTTTACAGCAAAGGTTTGTCCAGCATTAATATTTGTCAGTCTACCTATCCATTTAATTTCTACTATATCAGCTTTTTTTTGCCAGCTCAAGGTAATTCCATTACCTATTTCAAGTGACCCATATGTTGTTGAAACGCTATTTATGACAGCTTTATCTAAATATGTTATGTTGTTAGGCGCTTGTTCACTAATGACACCCATTCCGTCAGTTGTTATAATATCAATTAAGACTTTCAGTACTCCTGAACGGTTATTCAAGTCAACATTATTGCTATTGTCTACGTTTTCTGCTGACAAGCTGACAGGATTAGCAGTTTGTGTTAAGTCAATGTTTGCATGAATATAGTTGACAGAATTAGCTTTTAAAGCTACTGTTTCACTTAATAATTCAAAGTATCTACCTCCAGCAATAATTGAAGTGTTGGGATACATTACATTAAGACTTGTATTTAATGGTTCTACCCAGTCTTTGCGCCTGATTGTTTTATAGTCCATTCCGGTCAACATCATATATAACTTTGCGTCATTATTAGAACCGACTGGAAAGTCTGTTCCATTTGGACTGAAAAACGTGAAGTTTTTAATTGTCATTTTTAACCTTTCTTGAAATTATCTTTGCTTTATCTAAAACTGGGTTATCAGTAATTGATAGCTCCAACAATCTAAATTTTCTACCACCATACGGATAACCTCCAATTGATACAAATTGACCGACTTCGTACAAGAGCGTAGTTTCGATTCTAAGCGTGTTTTCACTATTGTAATACACTTTACCATTTAATAGTTCTAAATGGTCTTTACGTAGCTCTTTATGCCCTTTAAAGCTAACTATTCTATATTTGTCTCCGTAAGTAGCTACATACTCATATAACATTTGGTTTGTCTCCACTTTCTACAAAAATAAGTCTATCATTAAACTCCGTTTTAACTCTGTCTGCTATATATCCTGAATATAGTTTTCCTTCGTACCAAACATCGACCAAGTCATTAACATACAAAGGTAAGAGTTCGTTTTGGTTAAAGATTAACCTTGTAACGATCGTGGAGGGAGAAATTTCAGCTTTGATAGTAGATATATCTGGAGGGTTTCCATGGTCATCTCTATCATAAAACAATGTCTTAGCTGTCCTTACTTCTGGCAAGTCTGTTCCGTCTCCGCGATAAGTGCTATAATCAATGATATCTCCGTTATTTTTTGCTGTATACATTTTAGGCGGGTCTGTGTAATCATCTGTTGCTTTATTTTTAACGAATACGACAGCGAAATTATAAGCTGAACGTTCTACTATTGTCTCTGTATCCATTGCCACGCTTTGCTTAATATCCACCCTTGTCGTGATTATTTTTCTATTCCAGTTTCTTGAGGCAAAGTTAACGAACAACAAATTTCTAGGGTCTGTTTCAGATGAAGCATGTTGAATTGTTGTAGTTGGTTGAAATTGAACCTTAGAAAATATCCTTTTAGCTACATCAGTAGCTCCTGAAGTTTCTGCTTTACGGTTGATTGTAGCCTTTCCTGCAAAGATACTTGAATTGAAGAAATAACCATAACTCATTAAATTATTTTTATTAGGGTCAATTAGATAATTAATGATAGCAAAATTTGTCGTTTTAGTTATTGCGTTCGGGACGTCTAGGCTTTCAATCATTGCCCAAAAATAGTTCTTTAATGTAGCTTTGTTACTTTCGTCTACATCTGTAACAAGGTAGACCATATCTAAGTTCAGCTTTTTTTCTTTGCCTAGTGCTTCCTCAATTGGAACAACTTCAGGAAAAAGAATTTGAACAATGTCGCCAACTTCTACCGAAACGGTTAACGTGGCTGATGAAGTATAAAGGTAACCTGTTTCCCACAATTCATAATTAATGACTTGACACCTTGCTTTGGGTGTAGGAAGACCTCTTTTTTCTTTTTTACCATTAGGTAGACTAAAATCAGATATATTATAGTAATTCGGGTTAAAATTATCATAAATATTAGCTTCTAACATTAAACGAAATCCGCCTTTCTCTTGATTTTAAATTCTGCCTTAGTAAGGTTAATTAACTCCATTTGACCTTCTTTAATTATACGAGTTCTATACCGCTCAAAGTCAAGCAAAGGGAATAGATTTAATGGAATTGTTCCGTTCCACCCTTGATAAATTTCATCATTTACATCTGTATTAATTAAAATATAGCTTTGTGGCTCGGCTGTATTAAATACAATTGCAGTATATTCATTTCCAATGGTGTCTAAAAATCTAACTCCAGTTGGTACTCTAGGAAGATTTTGATATAGCATTCCGACAAAACTAAATATTTCATCTTTAATGTCCCAACGACTTAAACGCTCTATATTGCTTTCTCCATAATAAGTATATGCTTGATTTGCTATATAATTATATCCGAAGTATTCACTTATATCAGCAGTTGTGAGTTCGGTAGCTGAAGGCATCCAAGGAGTAGTGGTTGATCCTTGTTCTACCTTATACCCAGCAATACTTATTTCCCTAGTTGTACCATTATGCGTATCTAAGGAAATGATATCTCCTTTTGATAATTCTCTTGTAAAAGATACTACTTTCCAGTCAAAGTTAGTTCCATCGTCTTTTGTATCAACAATACTTCCATTTAGAGTTAAATATGATTGAACTGGTGAACTTCCGGTATTTCTAACGTATTCTGAAATTGTATAAGTTCCAGGGGTTGATACTGTGAATTTTTTTGAAATTGGAGTCCACGTAACATTTTGTGTTTTTACAGTTAGATTTTTATATGTTCCATTAGTTACCCAACTGCTTGAATTTATCCAATCTCCACTAAAATCTCTCGTTCCGTCCAACAGATTTAAGTTAGGCAATTTTAAAGAGGGATTTGACTTTAGTCTATTATAGTTTTGTAAAGCTGTTTCGCTCCCTTTATATCCGCCATAAATTTTAGACTTACCAGCGATAACTTTACCATTTTGTATTTTTTCAAAAGTTAAGTTTTCGTAAGTATACCACTTTGTAATTATATCGAACGTTATCTTTTCGCTGAAAGTTCCATTTTTGCCATAACCCTCTGTCTTTGTGACATCTGCTAAAGCTAAATCGGCATATACTTGAAAAATCTCTGTTTGATATTCAAGTGTAACGAATTTTTTGTTAAGAATATCATTAACGAAGTCTTTCATTAACCGATAGTTTTCTTCTAAACTTTCGCCAAATGTTTCCAACTTAAACTCTATTTGAGGTTGAGTGATTGAGCGTGTTCCCATTACTCCGATACCATTACTTTGCCAGATGTTATTAGTTGATTGTAACCCTAAATTAGAGGGCTGGTAAAATCTAACTTTTCCATTTGTGACGTCCCAAACTTTGTCATCTGTTCCGTCTAAGTTGGTATGTATTTTATACTGTCTTACCATTAAGCCCTCCCTAGGTCAAATTCTCGTCTGATTGCTCGTGCTAAGTTAGAAACATCTTGACCAGCACCACCTTGTATGTTGAATGTGTTATATGTTCTATTGTCGCTTGATACGCTGTTAGTGCTTAGACCATAACCGCTAGAAGATAAATTGACATCTGTTAAGCCTATTACCATTGAACCTTTGAACAGTCCGCCGACAAACTTAGAAACTCCATTAATCGCGCCACTAATTTTATCTAAAGTTCCTGAAATACCTCCTAGAATATTATCAATTAAATCTTTTACTCCTCCAAATGCGTTAGCAAAGAAGTCATAAACTCCACCAAATACACTTGTAATTGAGTCCCATGCTCCTTTAGCAATATTACCTAAAGCTCCAAGTGCGTTACTTACTGCTTCCTTAGCTGAATCGAATACACCACCAAACCATGAGCCGACTGAACTAAATACACCTGTTATTGAGTTCCAAGCGTTACTAGCAAAGCCACCAAGAGCGCCGAATACTCCACTAACGACACCACGAACCGAATTGAATATTCTACTAAAGAACCCAGATACTGCATTCCATATTGAGCTAACTACTCCCCAAGCACTAGAAGCAAAACTTCCGATTGCGCTGAATACACTAGATACGACTCCTTTTACAGCGTTAAATATTCCACCAAAGAAGCCAGATACCGCATTCCATACTCCAACAAGTACATTCCAAGCTGAACCGGCAAAGCTACCGATTGCGCTGAATACTGTAGAAACTATTGAACTAACAGCATTAAATATTCCACCAAAGAAACCTGATATACCTTTCCATGCGTTAACGACTAATTGGTAAGCACCGCGAATAATAGCCAAGATAAGTTGAAATGCTAAGTTAATAATAGAGCCTATTAGATTGAATATAGATTGATAAAAACTAACTAAAGGTTGGAAAGTTGTAACAAACCAGTTATAAGCACCTGTCACTAAAGAAGCGATAGTTGTAAATACAGTTGTAACGATAGTAACTATTCCATTCCATAACCCTGTGAAAAACTCTGTAACACCAGTCCATGCTGTTTGAATTCCAGTAACAACAGTTGTCCATAAGGTAGTAAAGAATGTTGTTATTCCGTTCCAAATATTTTGAATACCTTGTACAATACCGCTGAACCAATCAACTAAACCTTGCCAAATTCCTTTTGCTCCGTCAACTGCTCCGTTCCATATATCAGCAAACCATTGACCGATACCGCTAAAGAATGAAACTATACTATCCCATGCACTCTTTAAGAAGTCCACAAAACTAGCCCAAGCCTTTTTACCTGTTTCGGTTTGAGTGAA
>ULQY01054458.1_pt1 | contig 18803 bp, 15 predicted proteins | sample 1954671 | NCBI WGS metagenome assembly ULQY01 (sample SAMEA4835660, study PRJEB28245) | human gut metagenome | biome: gut microbiome; material: fecal sample | place: Denmark | collected 2008 | reverse complement strand
AGAGGCCACCAGCATCCAAACCAACTTTTCCTGCTCACGGAGGTAGTCACTCATCAGCGCCACGGTTGCCTCGTCGCCGGCCTCCGACGCCTCGGAGAGCAGCTTGCGCTCCTCGCCGATCAGATGGCCGAGGCTCTCGAGTATAAGTTTCACCGCCTCATCGGGGCACGAAACTCCGGAAACCTCCTGCAGCCGCGCCGTCTTAAGGTACTCACTGAAACGGTTCTCGGGCTCGCCGCCCAGCATCAGGATCCGCTCGGCCAGTTCATCGACCTTGGCAGCCGCATTGTCGTAGAGCTCCTCGAACTTGGCATGCAGGACGAAGAAGGCCCGTCCACGAATATTCCAATGCAGTCCGCGCAGGTTGGCGTAGAAGATCTGATAGTCGGCCAAAAGACTCTTCAGCGAGTTTACAACGCCATTGACGGCCGACGCATTCAGGTGCAGATAATCCATCGTTTTCATAGTAGTAAAATTTAAGTTGTTAATAGTTATTTTTAATACTGTTTTTGTTTTCCATCAGCAAAGGTAATATAACAGAATCGATTTGTCAAATCGTTATTTTTTATATACCAATAGGTTATCCCTATATCCGGGCGGTAGCCTCACGAAAAGCATCTGCCCGCCGAAGTCCGCGCCGCATTTTTCCAAAGCCCTGCCGCCAGAGGGCGCACAAGATGACAAAAAAGGCGCCGCGGCCCCCACCCGCCGCCCGTCCCGGGACCGGCGGCAAACAGCCATGCAGAGCCGTGCAAAAGCCGGGCCGGGAGGCCGGCTGCAGGCACCGGAAGCGGAACAGCATGCAATCCACCCCTTTTATCGGGGAATAAGCCCCCGAAAAACGCAAAATCCGAAAAGTTTTCCTTAATTTTGCGGGAAAATCGACAATAAACCGAAACGAGATATGGAATACAATTTCAAGGAGATCGAATCCAAATGGCAGCAACGCTGGAGAGAGCGGAAGACCTACCGCGTCGAGGTGGACCCCTCGCGCCCCAAATTCTACGTGCTCGACATGTTCCCCTACCCCTCGGGGGCAGGCCTGCATGTCGGCCATCCGCTGGGCTACATCGCCTCGGACATCTACTCGCGCTACAAGCGGCTCAAGGGATTCAATGTCCTCCACCCGATGGGCTACGACGCCTTCGGTCTGCCGGCCGAGCAATATGCCATCCAGACGGGGCAGCACCCCGCCGTGACGACCGAGCGCAACATCGCCCGTTACCGCGAGCAGCTCGACAAGATCGGCTTTTCGTTCGACTGGGACCGCGAGGTGCGCACGTGCGACCCCTCCTATTATAAATGGACACAGTGGGCCTTCCTCGAGATGTTCGCCCACTACTACGACAACCGTCTTCAAAAGGCCCGTCCGATCGAGGAACTGAAGGCCGCCTTCGCCGAGAGGGGCACCGAGGGGCTCGATGCCGCCTCGACGCAGGAGCTGCACTTCACGGCCGAAGAGTGGAACGCATGGGACGAGGCGCGCCGCGAGCAGGTGCTGCAGAACTACCGCCTCGCCTACCGGGCCGACACGATGGTGAACTGGTGTCCGAAACTGGGCACGGTGCTCGCGAACGACGAGGTGCGCGACGGGCTCTCGGTGCGCGGAGGCTACCCCGTGGAGCAGAAGCGCATGAAGCAGTGGCTGCTGCGCGTGACGGCCTATGCGCAGCGGATGCTCGACGGACTCAACAGCCTCGAGTGGAGCGACTCGCTCAAGGAGATCCAGCGCAACTGGATCGGACGCTCGGTCGGTGCCCAGGTCTTCTTCGACATCCAGGGTTCGGAGCGCAAACTGGAGATCTTCACCACACGCCCCGACACGATCTTCGGCGTGACGTTCATGGTCATCGCTCCCGAGCACGAATGGGTCGGCGAGCTCACCACGGCAGAGAACCGCAGTGCCGTCGAGGAGTACATCGCCCAGGCCCGCAAGCGGTCCGAACGCGAGCGCATCGCCGAGACGCGGCGCGTGAGTGGCGTGGCTACAGGCTCCTACGCCATCAACCCCTTCACGGGACGCGCCATTCCGATCTACGTCTCGGACTACGTGCTCGCCGGCTACGGCACGGGGGCCATCATGGCCGTTCCGGCCCACGACTCGCGCGACTACGCCTTCGCCCGCCATTTCGGGCTGGAGATCGTCCCGGTGGTCGAGGGAGGCGACATCGAGAAGGAGTCCTACGACGCCAAGTCCGGGCGGATGATCAACTCGGACTTCCTCAACGGCATGGACGTCAAGGAGGCCATCACCCGGATGTTCGACGAGGTCGAGCGCCGCGGCCTGGGCAAGCGGCTGGTCAATTACCGCCTGCGCGACGCCATCTTCTCGCGCCAGCGCTACTGGGGCGAACCCTTCCCGATCTACTACACGGGCGACACGGCCTGCCCGCTCTCCGAGGAGCAGCTGCCCCTCGAGCTGCCGCCGATCGAAAACTTCGGACCCACGGCCGAGGGCGAACCGCCCCTGGCCCGTGTCAAGGGTTGGTGCACCCCCGAGGGATATCCCTACGAGCTCTCGACGATGCCCGGATTTGCCGGCTCGTCGGCCTACTACCTGCGCTACATGGATCCCCACAACGACAAGGCGCTCGTCGGCCGTGAGGCGGACGAATACTGGCGCAGCGTCGATCTCTACGTCGGCGGCATCGAGCATGCCACGGGACACCTGATGTACTCGCGTTTCTGGAACATGTTCCTCTACGACCTGGGGTATGTCTGCGAGGCGGAGCCCTTCCGCAAGCTCGTCAATCAGGGCATGATCCAGGGCCGCTCGAACTTTGTCTACCGCGTCGTCGGGACCAACAAGTTCGTCTCGCTCGGCCTCCGCGACCAGTATGAGACGCAGGAGATCCACGTCGATGTGAACATCGTCCGGAACGACATCCTCGACCTGGAGGCCTTCCGCCGCTGGATGCCCGATTTCAAGGATGCCGAGTTCATCCTCGAGGACGGCAAGTATGTCTGCGGCTGGGCCATCGAGAAGATGTCGAAATCGATGTTCAACGTCGTCAATCCCGACTACATCGTCGAGAACTACGGCGCCGACACGCTGCGCATGTACGAGATGTTCCTCGGGCCGCTCGAGCAGTCGAAGCCCTGGGATACGAACGGCATCGACGGCGTACACAAGTTCCTGCGTCGCTTCTGGCGCCTCTTCTTCGACCGCGACGGGCGGCTTGTCGTGACGGACGAGGTTCCCACGGAGAAGGAGCTCCGCACGCTGCACAAGACGATCCGCAAGGTGACCGACGACATCGAGAACTTCTCGTTCAACACCTCCGTGGCGGCCTTTATGATCTGCCTCAACGAACTGGGCGACTGCTCGAAGCGCACCATCCTCGAACCCCTCACGGTGTTGCTGGCCCCCTTCGCGCCACACATCGCCGAGGAGTTGTGGGAGGCGCTCGGCCATACCGGATCGATCTGCGACGCCAGCTACCCCGCATGCGACGAGAAGTACCTCGTGCAGAGCTCGTTCGAATACCCCGTATCGATCAACGGCAAGCTGCGCTTCAAGAAGGAGTACCCGACGGCCATGGCCCCGGCCGAGATCCAGGCCGACGTCGTACAGGCCCCCGAGGCACAGAAATGGCTCGACGGCAAGGCTCCGAAGAAGGTGATCGTCGTCCCGGGCAAGATCATCAACATCGTGATCTGATCCGGCACACCGCCCGTCATGAACCGTTTCCGCCCGATCGGGATCCCTCCCGATCGGGCGGATTCCTGAAATAACGAACCAAGATGAGACACAAGACCCTGCTGGCTGCAGCCCTCTCGCTGCTGACGGCCACGGCCACAGCCCGCGACTACGGGCAGGCCGCCACGGTGCGGATCTGGGACAACCGCACTGCGCCCCATTCCAACGGCATCACGACCCCCGAAACGGAACCCGAAAGGGACCGTATCGCCGATACGTCTCAGGCCGAACTCTACATCTTCCCGGCCGACCCCGCAACAGCCACCGGACAGACCGTCGTGATCTGCCCGGGCGGCGGCTACCGGCTGCTCTGCATGGACTACGAAGGCTACGACGTGGCCAAATGGTTTGCCGCGCACGGGATCACGGCCGCCGTACTCAAGTACCGGATGCCCAACGGCCACCCCGAAGTACCGCTCGAGGATGCCGTGCAGGCGCTCCGCATCCTCTCGGGCGAAGTCCCCGGAGCCGAAGGCTTCACGGCCGAAGAGGTAGGCATCGCAGGTTTCTCGGCCGGAGGGCACCTCGCAGCCATGGCATCGACGATCGGATCATGCCGTCCCGCCTTCTCGATCCTCTTCTACCCGGTCATCACGGCCGAAGAAGGCCGCTGCCACCGCGGATCGTTCGACAACCTGTTGGGCGCAGCACGCAGCCGGACCGACAGCGAGGCCTACTCGTTGCAGCGGCGCGTCACGCCGGCAACGCCGCCGACCCTGCTGCTGCTCTCGGACGACGACCGCACGGTTCCGCCGGTCAATGCCACGGAGTACTACCGCTCACTCAAGGAGCACGGCATCGACGCCTCGATGCACATCTACCCCGAAGGGGGCCACGGATGGGGCATCCGCTCCGACTTCCGCTACCGCGAGGCGTGGCAGCAGGCGGTGCTCGACTGGCTCGGGCGCCTCTCCCGGCAGAACGAATAATCGCACGGCGGGTTTTTCATTCTTCGCGCATTTTCCGTATCTTTGCCCCAAAACAAAAAACGAATCATTCCACTTTTATGGCAGACAACTCCATATTGAACCGCCTCGACGGTCTGAAGCTCAAGTACGAGGAGACCGGGCAGAAGCTCACCGACCCCGAAGTGATCGCCGACGTCAAGCAGTTCGTGCAGCTCACCAAGGAGTACAAGGAACTCGAACCGATCATCGAGACCTCGGAGCGTTACCGCACGGCCCTGGCGAACCTCGCCGAGGCCAAGGACACCTACGCCAACGACAAGGACGAGGAGATGCGCGAGATGGCCCGCGAGATGATCGCCGAACTCGAACCGCAGATCGCCGAACTCGAGGAGCAGATCAAGCTGCTGCTCATCCCGAAGGACCCGCAGGACTCGAAAAATGCCATTGTCGAGATCCGCGGCGGCACGGGCGGCGACGAGGCCGCACTCTTCGCCGGCGACCTGCTGCGCATGTACACCAAGTATATCGAGTCGAAGGGCTGGCGCTACGAGATCACCTCGTCGTCGGAAGGCGCCGCAGGCGGATACAAGGAGGTGGTCATGAAGGTTACGGGCCAGAACGTCTACGGAACGCTCAAGTACGAGTCGGGCGTGCACCGCGTGCAGCGCGTGCCGCAGACCGAGACGCAGGGCCGTGTGCACACCTCGGCCGCATCGGTGGCCGTGCTGCCCGAAGCCGAGGAGTTCGACGTCGAGATCTCGATGAACGACATCCGCAAGGATATCTTCTGCGCCTCGGGCCCCGGCGGACAGTCGGTCAATACGACCTACTCGGCCATCCGCCTGACGCACATCCCGACAGGCATCGTCGTGCAATGCCAGGACCAGAAGTCGCAGCTCAAGAACTTCGACAAGGCCTTCGAGGAGTTGCGCACGCGCGTCTTCAACCTCGAGTACTCGAAATACCTCGACGAGATCGCCTCGAAGCGCAAGACGATGGTCTCGACGGGCGACCGTTCGGCCAAGATACGCACCTACAACTATCCGCAGGGACGCATCACCGACCACCGCATCAACTACACGATCTACAACCTCGCGGCCTTCATGGACGGCGACATCCAGGACTGCATCGACCACCTGATCGTGGCCGAGAACGCCGAGCGCCTGAAGGAGAGCGAACTCTGACGCCGCGCGATGAAGCTCCCCGCCGGATTCGACGCCGAAGTGTGGGCCGCCACGGAGCAGATTCCCGCCGGACGGGTGGCCACCTACGGACAGATCGCCCGGCTGGTCGGGATGCCCGGATCCGCCCGCCACGTGGGCCGGGCGCTGGCCCGGGCCCCGCAGGGAGTGCCCTGTCACCGGGTGGTGAACGCCGAGGGGCGCACGGCACCCGGCTGGGAGGAGCAGCGCGCACGGCTCGAGGCCGAAGGGGTGCCGTTCCGCCGCAACGGCCGGGCGGACCTCGCCCGGGCGGCGTGGGAGGTGCTGCGCGAGCCGGCCGGGTAATCCGGCCACAGGGCTGCGGGCGACGCAGGCCCGGCCGCAGGCAATATTCCCGCCGGCGGAACCGTTTGACGGAAAAAACGCAAGCCATCAAGCCATGAAAACGCTTCTTATTCTCTGGACCCTCCTGCTGGCCGCAGTCCTTCCGGCCGCGGCGCAGCAACCGCTCTATATCGTCAATGGCAAGGTCTGCGACGACATCCGCTCGATCCCGCCCGACGACATCGAGCAGGTCGAATCCCTGCCGGCCGACGAGGAGACGATCGCCCGCTACGGTGCCGAAGCCTCGAACGGCGTGATCCTCGTCACGCTCCGCTACGACAGCCCGGCCCGCTTCCCCTCCGACTCGACCTTCGGCAGCTACATCGCCCGACGCGTGGAGTGGGACTCCGACGAGGTCGCCGCGCGCGTCGTGTTGCGCTACCGGATCGCGCCCGACGGTACGCTCTCGGTGGTGCAGGAGCTCCAATCGACCGACAACCGGCTCAAGCGCCGCGTGCTGAAGGCCGTGTCCGAAGCCCCGCGCTGGGAACCCGCCATGAAGAACGGGCAGGCCGTCGAAAGCGAAGGGGTGCTGAGCATCCAACTTCCCGAAGGCAAGCCGCTGCCCCGCCACATGGAGCTGGTCATCCGCTGACAACCGACGAAACTCAACTCCTCACCACATGAAAACAAACTCGCTCTCCGCATGGATACTGGCCGTCCGGCCCTACTCGCTCGGCAACTCCGTGATCCTGGTGCTCATCGCCTCGGCACTGGCCTACACCGACGGGGGATTCCGCCCCGGCACAGCCCTGCTGTGCCTGCTCTTCGCCCTGCTCATGCAGTGCACGGCCAACCTGGTGAACGACCTCTGGGACTTTCTCAAAGGGGCCGACCAGCCCGACCGGCTCGGCCCCGACCGCGCCTTCGCCAAGGGATACATCACCCCGCGCGCCATGAAGACCGGCATCGCGGCCTTCACGCTGGCCGCCGGCGCCACAGGCCTCGGGATCCTCGGGACGGCGCACGACATGCTGCCCTATGGCGGCTGGGAGCTGGTGGCCGTCGGCATCGCCTGCCTCGTTTTCGCCTACTTCTATACGGCCGGGCCCTGGCCGCTGGCCTACCACGGGTTGGGCGACGTAGCCGTGATCCTCTTCTTCGGCGTCATTCCCGTCGGGTTCTCCTATTACGTCCAGACCGGCAACTGGACCCCGGAGGTGACGCTCGTCTCGCTGGCCTGCGGACTGGTAATCGACACCATGCTGATGGTAAACAACTTCCGCGACCGCGAGGAGGACGCGCGGTGCCGCAAGCGCACGGTAGTCGTCGTCTTCGGCGCCGGCGTGGGCCGCTGGGGCTACCTGCTGCTGGGACTCGTGCCCATGGCTCTCTGCCTCGGGCTGCTCGCCACCGGCCGGCTGTGGGCCGCACTGCTGCCCCTTCCCTATGCCGCAGCACACATCGCCACCTGGCGCAAGATGGTCCGCATCGACCACGGTGACGCGCTCAACGTCTGCCTGGGCGAGACCGCCCGCAACATCATGCTCTTCGGCGCACTCATGACCATCGGTATCCTGCTCGGATGATGGACCCGGAGAGACATATCACCTTGCGCGAGCTGCAGCGGCTGGTCAGGCAGACCCTCGACGAACGCTTCGCCCTGCCCCTGTGGGTCAGTGCCGAGATCTCCGAGATCAAGGTAAACTACTCGGGCCACTGCTACCTCGAACTGGTCGAGAAGGGCGGCGACAACGGAGTCCCCACGGCCCAGGCCCGGGCCGTCATCTGGCGCTCGAACTACCCCCGTATCGCCGGCTACTTCGAGGCCGAGACGGGGCAGCGGCTCGAGGCCGGCATCCGGATCCTGGCACGTGTGCTGGTAAATTACCACGAACTCTACGGCTTCTCGCTGCAGATCACCGACATCGACCCATCCTACTCGCTGGGCGACATGGAGCGGCAGCGGCAGATGACCATCGCCCAGCTGCAGCGCGACGGTGTCTGGGAGATGAACCGCGAGCAGCCCATGCCCCCCATCGTACAGCGCGTGGCCGTCGTCTCGAGCGCCAATGCCGCCGGTTACCAGGACTTCTGCAAGGAGCTCGGGAAGAGCCCCTACCGCTTTCACCTCACGTTGTTCGACGCCTTCATGCAGGGGGCAGCAGCCGAGGAGTCGATCATCGGGGCGCTCTGCTCCGTGGCCGAACGCCTCGGGGAGTTCGACGCCGTGGTGCTGATCCGCGGCGGCGGATCGCGCAGCGACCTCAACTGCTTCAACGCCTACCGCCTCTGCGCCCACGTCGCACAGTTCCCGCTGCCTGTCATCACGGGCATCGGGCACGACAAGGACACGAGCGTGGCGGACCTGGTAGCCCACACGGCGCTCAAGACCCCGACGGCCGTGGCCGGCTGGCTCGTGGAGCGCATGGCGGGAGTCGAGGCCGAACTCGACCGGGCCGCACTGCAGCTGCACGACGCCACGACGGCGCTGCTCCACGGCTCGGAAGTGCGGCTCGAACGGCTTGCCGCCGAACTGCGACGGGCCAGCGGCGAACTGCTCACCCGGCGTTCGCTCGGGCTCGAACACCTCGCAAAGCTGCTTCCCGAGACGGTAAGGGGGTTCCTCGACCGCCGGAAGATGCGTCTGGAGAGCGCTGCGGAGCTGATTGCCGGGCGTTCGCCCGAACGGATCCTGCGGCTCGGATTCGCCGTAGTGCGCAGCGCCGGACGGACCGTCGTCTCGGCCGAGGGGCTCCGCGAAGGGGAGGACCTGCAGATCGACGTTGCCGACGGTCGCATCGCGGCAACGGTAAAACATACCGAAACATGGCAAAAAAATCGATGAACTACACCGAGGCGATGGCCGAGATCGAGAAGATCCTCGCCCGCCTGCGCAACGAGGAGATGGACGTGGACAGCCTCGCGGCCGAGGTCAAGCGCGCCACGGAACTGATTGCCTCATGCAGGGAGCGGCTGCACAAGGCCGAAACGGAGGTTGCCAAGATCCTGGAGTGACATGAAACGCCTCATCCGCTTCTGCCTGAACCACATCCCGCGGCCGGTGCTGCAACGCATCGCCGGATGGGCCGTACCCGTCGTCGGACTCCTCTACAGGGGGCGCGGCGTCGAGTGCCCGGTCTGCGGGTCACACTACCGCCGCTTCCTCCCCTACGGCTACGTCTCGTCGCGTCCCAACGCACTCTGTCCCCACTGCCTCTCGCTCGAACGGCACCGCCTGCTGTGGCTCTACCTCACACGCGAAACCGACCTGTTGGAGCGCTTCCCCCGCACGCTGCACATCGCTCCCGAGGTCTGCATCATGCGCCACCTGAAGCCCCACTTCGCCGCACATCCGGGACAGTACCTCACGGCCGATCTCGAGAGCCCGCTGGCCGACCTGCACTTCGACGTGCAGCAGATCCCGCTGGCCGACGATTCGGTGGAGGTCATCCTCTGCAACCATCTGCTCGAACACGTCGCCGACGACCGGAAGGCGCTCCGGGAACTCCAGCGGATCCTGCGCCCCGGCGGCTGGGGCATCCTCCTCTCGCCCGTGGAGAAGGATTACGAGAAGACCTACGAGGACGACTCGATCACCGACCCCGACGAGCGCACGCGCATCTTCGGACAGTATGACCACCGGCGCATCTACGGTGCGGACTACACCGACCGCCTGCGTGAAGCGGGATTCGATGCCGTGGAGATCGACTACGCCGCGGCGCTCACCGACGACGAACGCCGCCGCTTCTCCCTGCCCGAAGACCCTATCTACGTGGTCTACAAACACTGAGCACGAAGGAACGCATATTACATTTCGATGAAATGTCGCCGCCCGGCAGTGTAACATCCGTGAATGTTCCGTAATTTTGACGCGGCATCAAACATTTGGAGCTATGGCAAAACACAAAATCCTGATCGTCGATGACGAAGAGTCGCTCTGCGAGATCCTGCAGTTCAACCTCGAGGTCGAGGGCTACGAGGCGGATGTCGCCTACAGCGCCGAACAGGCGCTCGAGATGCACCCCGAGCGCTACTCGCTGATCCTGCTCGACGTCATGATGGGCGAGATGAGCGGCTTCAAGATGGCCCGAATCCTCAAGTCCAACCCCGAAACGGCGCGGGTTCCCGTCATCTTCTGCACGGCCCGCGATACGGAGGACGATACGGTTGCCGGCCTCAACCTCGGTGCCGACGACTACATTGCCAAACCCTTCTCCATCCGCGAGGTGCTGGCCCGCGTCCGCAGCGTGCTGCGCCGCACGGCCTCGCCCCAGACCGAATCGGAAGTCATCGGCTACGAGGGCCTCGAAATGGACCTGCGCCGCAAGAGCTGCACGGTGGACGGCGAGGAGGTGTCGCTCACCAAAAAGGAGTTCGAGATCCTCTCGCTGATGCTCTCCCACCGCGGGGTGATCTTCTCCCGAGAAGAGATCCTCCACCGCGTCTGGAGCGACGAAGTGGTTGTCCTCGACCGTACGATCGACGTCAATATCACGCGTCTGCGCCGCAAGATCGGGCGCTACGGCGAGCATATCGTAACCCGCCTGGGCTATGGCTACGGCTTTGAGGCGTAGGTTCTCCTACCACAAACGGCTCTTCCTGCTGCTGCTCACCTTCTCGTGGGCGCTGGTAGCCTGTTTCGTGCTCTTCCAGTACGGACGCGAGAAGCATTTCAAGGCCGAGCGGCTCGACGCCCAGCTGCAGCTCTTCAACCTCAAACTGCTCGATGCCCTCGACGAAGGGATCTCCCCTGCGGAGTTCGCGGCCCGACACCGCGGTCCGTTCGGCGACCTGCGCGTCACGCTCATCGCTCCCGACGGACAGGTCGTCTTCGACAACTCGCTCGACACGCTGCCCACGGCCAACCACCTTGACCGTCCCGAGGTGGTACAGGCATTGAAAACCGGTACGGGATTCACCATCCGCCGCCACTCGGCCAGCACACAGCGCAACTATTTCTACTCGGCCATGGTCGGCGACCGCTGGATCGCCCGTACCGCCGTGCCCTACTCCCTGCCGCTGACCGACGTACTGGCTGCCGACCGGGAGTTTCTCTGGTTCATGCTAGGTGTCACGCTGCTGATGAGCATCGCCGGCTACTTCGCCACACGTCGCATCGGGCAGAACATCTCGCGGCTGAACGACTTCGCCCACCGTGCCGAACGCGGCGAACGGATCGACAACGCCCCGACCTTCCCCCACGACGAGCTGGGCGAAATTTCACAACACATCATCCGCCTCTACGCCGACCTGCAGCGCACGGCCGCCGACCGGGACCGCGAACACGAACTGGCCCTGCACGAGGAACAGGAGAAGATCCGCATCAAGAAACAGCTGACGAACAACATCAACCACGAACTGAAAACCCCCGTGGCCGCCATCCAGGGTTACCTGGAAACCCTGCTGGCCAACCCGGGAATCGACGCCGCCATGCGGCGCTCGTTCCTGGAGAAGAGCGCCGCGCAGGTCGAGCGGCTCCGCCGCCTGCTGGCCGACGTCTCGACCATCACGCGGATGGACGAAGCCAGTCAGCTGATCCACAAGGAGCCGGTCGTGCTGAACGATCTGATCAACGAAGTGGCCGCCGACATGGAGCTGCGCCCAGCCGAGCAGCGACTGCGCGTGAACGTTGATTTCCCCAAACGGGTCGAGATTGTCGGAAGCCCCTCGCTCCTCGGCTCGATCTTCCGCAACCTGGCCGACAACGCGGCCGCCTACTCCGGAGGCCGCGACCTGTTCATCCGCCTGCTCGACGACACGCCCGACGAGTGCACGATCCTGGTGGCCGACAACGGCATCGGAGTCGAGCAGGAGCACCTGCCCCACCTCTTCGAGCGGTTCTACCGCGTGGACAAGGGGCGCTCGCGCAAACTCGGCGGCACGGGGCTCGGTCTCTCGATCGTCCGCAACGCCGTCGCATTCCACGGCGGCACAATCTCGGTCCGCAACCGCGACAAGGGCGGGCTCGAATTCGTCTTCACGCTGCGCAAGCACAACTGATTCTCCGGAAAATAGCGAAAGCCAGCCGGTTGGCAGGGAAGTTTCACCACCCCGAAACACATCTGTAACCGTTTTGTAACATCCGTTTCAGACCTTTGTGCCGAACAACACAAAGGTATCCTATGTCACCTCTATTCATCGCAATTGTCATCGTGCTGGCCCTGCTGGCCGTGCTGGGCATCGTCGTCGGCGTGGCCAACGACGCCATCAACTTCCTCAATTCGGCCATCGGGTCGAAGGTTGCGCCCCGGCGCGTCATCCTCTGGATCGCCGCAGCCGGCATCCTCGTCGGCACGCTCACCTCGAGCGGCATGATGGAGGTCGCCCGCAACGGGGTCTTCTACCCCGGGCAGTTCTCCTTCCCGGAGATCATGATGCTCTTTCTGGGCATGATGCTCGGCAACGTCCTGCTGCTCGACCTCTACAACACGCTCGGACTCCCCACCTCGACCACCGTGTCGATGGTCTTCGGCCTGCTGGGTGCCGCCGTCGCCGCCGCACTCTTCCGCATCGGCGCCGACCCTGCCTTCTCGCTCCAGGACCTCTCGCAGTTCATCAATACGGGCAAAGCCATGGTCATCATCGCCGCGATCCTCGTATCCGTGGCGCTGGCCTTCGCCGCCGGACTCCTCTTCATGTACGTCTCGCGCCTGATCTTCTCGTTCCGCTACCATCCGGCCTTCCGCCGCTGGGGCGCCCTGTGGTGCGGCATCTCACTCTCGGGCATCCTCTACTTCGCCCTCTTCAAGGGGCTCAAGAGCTCGGGATTGATCCCGACCCACATCACCGAATACGTCGGCGAGCACGTCCTGCTCACGCTCTTCGCCTTCTGGGTCGTCGCCGCCGCCGTGCTCTGGATCTTCCAGCGCATGCGGCTGAACATCATGCGGATCACGATCCTCTCGGGTACGTTCGCCCTGGCCCTGGCCTTCGCCGGCAACGACCTGGTGAACTTCATCGGCGTGCCCCTGGCCGGCTACGACGCCTGGCAGATCGCCCGCGAGGCCGGCAGCGAATCGATCATGATGGGCGACCTGGCCAACCCGGCCCGGGCCAACTTCCCGATCCTGCTCGCCTCGGGCATCATCATGGTGCTGACGCTCATCTTCTCGAAAAAGTCGAAACACGTCGCCGAGACCGAACTCTCGCTCGCCTCGCAGCACGAGGAGGAGGAGCGCTTCGGCTCGACCTTCCTCTCGCGCAGCCTCGTGCGCGCCACGCTGATGCTCAACAACCTCTGGACGGGGCTGATCCCCGCACGCGTGCAGCAGGCCATCGACCGGCGCTTCGAGCCGCTGCCGGCCGAGGAGCGCTCGACGGCACAGTACGACATGATCCGCGCCGTGGTGAACCTCACGGCCGCCTCGGTGCTGATCGCCATCGGAACCTCCTATAAACTCCCGCTCTCGACCACCTACGTGGTCTTCATGGTGGCTATGGGTTCGTCGCTGGCCGACCGCTCGTGGGGGCGTGAAAGCGCCGTATACCGCATCACGGGCGTGATGGCCGTCATCTCGGGATGGTTCATCACGGCACTGGGCGGATTCCTCATCGCCCTGGCCACCACGGCCCTGCTGCTCTGGGGCGGATGGATTGCCGTGGCAGCACTCACGGCCCTCTGCGCCTGGCTGCTGATCCGCAGCCACCGCAAGACACCCGAACTCAAGGAGGCCGAGGCGAAACTCCAGCCGGTCGATACGGCCGAAACCCCCGAGGAGGTGATGCGCGCCTGCATCGGTGAGGTCTGCACCACGATGCAGGAGGTCACGCGGATCTACAACCGTACACTGGTAGCCGTCTTCAAGGAGAACCGCAAGGTACTCAAGGAGATGGTGCAGGAGTCGAACCGCATCTACAACGAGGCGCGCGAACGCAAGTACGGCATCATGCCGACCCTGCGCCGCCTGCAGCGCTGCGACATCGACACCGGACACTTCTACGTGCAGGTGACCGACTACATCTCGGAGGTCACCAAGGCGCTCATCCACATCACCCGCCCGTCGTTCGACCACATCGACAACAACCACGAAGGGCTCTCGAAGGAGCAGATCGTCGATCTGATGCACGTGAACGACGAGGTGGAGGCCATCTTCGACAAGATCAACGACATGCTGGCCTCGAACGACTTCTCGGACCTCGACCTGGTGCTCGAGATGCGCGACCGCCTCTTCGACACGATCGTCGGCGCCATCAAGAACCAGCTGCGCCGCATCAACAGCGACCCGTCGGGCAGCACGCGCGCCAGCGTCCTCTACCTTACGATCCTCAACGAGACGAAGACTATGGTGCTCCAGGCCCGCAACCTGCTCAAATCGCAGCACTACTTCCTCGAACAGAAAAAGTGAGGCCGCACGGCATGCGTCACCGAAACGTAACGGGGCTGTCATTCCGCTGGAACGACAGCCCCGTATCTTTGCAGCGTGGAAACAGAGGAGTGTTCCACGACAGTTGGTTTTAGGTTACATAAGTAGGTTAGTGGGAGATGCCGCGACGTGAGGTCGCCGCATCTTCGTTTTTTTCAGATGCAGGCAGCCATGCGGCCCGCTACCGCTCCATGTCGCGCAGGTGGATCTCCAGCGCACGCACCGAGATCCGGATCTCGTGAATCGAGACCCCGAGCGACCCGATCAGCAGCAACAGCGCCGCTCCGAAGACATAGGCCGAAAGGCGATCCAACCCCACATAGATCAGAAACATCGTCACGACACACAGGAAGAGGCTCGACACCCCGAGCGTCTGCATCGTGCGCGTCAGGTGCAACCGCCGGCGCAGGTTGTCGATCTGGGCCCGTGTCACCTGCGAGGGGTGCTGCAGGTGCTGCTCCTTGAGCGTGCGCACCAGCTGTGCGTAGGAGAGAAAGCGGTTGGTGTAGGCCAACAGGATGAGCGAGACGGCCGAGAAGAGCAGGGCCGGGGTCGTGAGGGTCAATTCTTCCATCGTTTCGTGTGTTTCGTCGGAACAAAAGTACGAAATATTTTCCGCTCCGCCGGCGGGTTGCCGAACCGCATGCGCCACACCCCGCCGGAACAGGGACCCGGAGCCTCCACAGGTACCGAATTGTAGGTATTTCAGCACGTTTTCGGAAAAACAGACGGCGGGGATGCCGTTTTTATAAAAAATTTGAATTATCTTTGTGCGCCGAAATACGCCAAATTCAATCTCAAAAAGAACAATATCTTCTATGGAACTGAACAAAACCTTCATCGACGGGCTTTGGAGCAAAGAGATCAACGTGACGAGCTTCGTGCAGACGAACATCACCCCCTATCTGGGCGACGCCTCCTTCCTGCAGGGCCCGACCGAACGTACCCGACACATCTGGAACCTCTGCCTCAAGGCCCTCGAGGAGGAGCGTCAGCGGAACGGCATCCGTTCGCTGGACAACAAGACCGTATCGACGATCACCTCGCACAAGGCCGGATACATCGACCGTGAGCAGGAGCTCATCGTGGGCCTGCAGACCGACGAACTGCTCAAGCGCGCCATCAAGCCCTTCGGCGGCATCAACGTCGTGTCGCGCGCCTGCAAGGAGAACGGCACGGACATCGACGAAAAGGTCCGTGACATCTTCACCCACTACCGCAAGACGCACAACGACGGCGTGTTCGACGTCTACACCGAGGAGATCCGCTCGTTCCGCTCGCTGGGCTTCCTGACGGGTCTGCCCGACAACTACGCCCGCGGCCGCATCATCGGCGACTACCGCCGTCTGGCCCTCTACGGCACGGACCGCCTGATCGAGGCCAAGCAGCAGGACCTGCGCAACCTCACCGGCCCGATGACCGAGGCCCGCATCCGCCTGCGCGAGGAGGTGGCCGAGCAAATCAAGGCCCTGAAGGACATCCGCACGATGGGCGAATACTACGGTCTGGACCTGAGCCGCCCGGCACACTCGGCCCAGGAGGCCGTACAGTGGGTCTACATGGCCTACCTGGCGGCCGTCAAGGAGCAGGACGGCGCCGCCATGTCGCTCGGCAACGTCTCGTCGTTCCTCGACATCTTCATCGAATATGACCTGGCGCACGGCCTGATCGACGAAACGTTCGCACAGGAGCTCATCGACCAGTTCGTCATCAAGCTCCGCATGGTACGCCACCTGCGCATGCAGTCCTACAACGACATCTTCGCCGGCGATCCGACGTGGGTCACGGAGGCCATCGGCGGACGCTTCAACGACGGCCGCACGAAGGTGACGAAAACCTCGTTCCGCTTCCTGCAGACGCTCTACAACCTCGGTCCTTCGCCCGAGCCCAACATGACGGTGCTCTGGAGCCCCGACCTGCCGCAGGGCTTCAAGGAGTTCTGCGCCAAGGTTTCGGCCGACACCAGCTCGATCCAGTATGAGAACGACGACCTGATGCGTGAGGTCCGCCACTCGGACGACTACGGCATCGCCTGCTGCGTCTCGTACCAGGACATCGGCCGCCAGATCCAGTTCTTCGGCGCCCGCTGCAACCTGGCCAAGGCGCTGCTGCTGGCCATCAACGAAGGCCGCTGCGAGAACACCGGCACACTGATGGTCAAGGGAATCCCCGCGCTGTCGGAGGGCCCGCTGCGCTTCGAGGAGGTGATGCAGAACTACAAGAAGGTGCTGCACGAGATCGCCCGCGTCTACAACGAGGCGATGAACATCATCCACTACATGCACGACAAGTACTACTACGAAAAGGCCCAGATGGCGTTCGTCGATACCGACCCGCGCATCAACCTCGCCTACGGCGTAGCCGGACTGTCGATCGCACTCGACTCGCTGTCGGCCATCAAGTATGCCAAGGTGACGCCCCGCCGCAACGCCGAGGGGCTGACCGAGAGCTTCGACATCGAGGGTGAATTCCCCTGCTTCGGCAACAACGACGACCGCGTCGATCACCTCGGCGTCGATCTGGTCTACTACTTCAGCGAGGAGCTCAAGAAGCTGCCCGTCTACAAGAACGCCCGCCCGACGCTGTCGCTGCTGACAATCACCTCGAACGTCATGTACGGCAAGAAGACCGGCGCCACGCCCGACGGACGCGCCAAGGGCGTGGCCTTCGCCCCGGGTGCCAACCCGATGCACGGCCGCGACAAGAGCGGCGCCATCGCCTCGCTCGCTTCGGTGGCCAAGCTCCGCTACCGCGACTCGCAGGACGGCATCTCGAACACCTTCTCGATCGTTCCGAAGTCGCTGGGCCCCACGGCCGAGGACCGCGTGGAGAACCTGGTGACGATGCTCGACGGCTACTTCACCAAGGGGGCACACCACCTGAACGTCAATGTGCTCAACCGCGAGATGCTCGAAGACGCCATGGAGCACCCCGAGAAGTATCCGCAGCTGACGATCCGCGTGTCGGGCTACGCCGTGAACTTCACCAAGCTGAGCCGCGAACACCAGCTCGAGGTCATCAGCCGCAGTTTCCACGAGCGCATGTAAATCGGCGGACGGCATGATTCGCGTACACTCCTACGAATCCATGGGAACTTTCGACGGGCCGGGACTCCGGCTCGTCGTTTTCCTGCAGGGCTGCAACTTCCGCTGTCTCTACTGCGCCAACCCCGATACGATCGCGGCCTGCGGCGGCAAGCCGACCGAGGCCGCGGAGATTCTCCGCATGGCCGTCGATCAGAAACCCTTCTTCGGGCGCCGCGGAGGCATCACCTTCTCGGGTGGCGAACCGACCTTCCAGGCCGCAGGACTCGTCCCGCTGGTCCGCTCGCTCAAGGAGGCCGGCATCCATGTCTGCCTCGACTCGAACGGCGGGGTATGGAACCCGGCCGTCGAGGAGCTGCTGGGGCTGGTCGATCTGGTGCTGCTCGACGTCAAGCAGGCCTCGCCGGAGCGCCACCGCGCCCTCACCGGCCGCGACAATACGCAGACGCTGCGCACGGCAGCCTGGCTCGAGGAGCACGCAAAGCCCTTCTGGCTGCGCTACGTGCTGGTTCCGGGTTACAGCGACGCCGAAGAGGACATCCGCGCGCTGGGCGAACGGCTGGGCGGCTACCGAATGATCGAGCGGGTCGAGCTGCTGCCCTACCACACGCTCGGGGTACACAAATACGAGGCGATGGGACTCGAATACCGGTTGTGCGACGTCAGGGAGAACACGCCCGAACAGCTCGACCGGGCCGCCTCGCTGCTCCGCGAATACTTCGCCAGCGTCATCATCAACTGACGGCCCTGCATCGCGGAACGCACCCCGGAACATGAAAAAAGGCCCTGCCGTCGTTCGGCAGGGCCTTTTCCGTTGCCCGGCAGCGGATCACTCCATGTTGTCGGTCGTCGGCCGGAGCACGCTGAGCTGGACAAACAGCGCCACGGCAATCACGCCGCCCAGCAGGGCGAATCCCAGCCCGAGGTTGCCTCCGTCGGCCCAGCGGCCCAGCACCTCGGTGCAGGCCGCACCGGCGAAGACGCCCGTCATGTTCATGATTCCATAGGCCGTCGCACGCAGGCGTACCGGGACGAACTGGCACAGGATCGGCATGTTGTTCGTGTCGAACATGCCGAAGCCGACGCCGAAACAGAGCCCCGCACCCACGGCTGCATACATGCCGTGCCCGAGGCCCAGCAGCACCAAAGCCGGGACCATCAGTCCCAGGCCGATGGCACTCGTGTAGATACGCCCGCGGAGGTTGCGCTTGACCCACCGGTCGGAGAGCGGGCCGCCGATCATTACGCCGAGGAACGACGAGAAGGCAATCGTAAAGGTAGATATCGGTCCGGCCGCG
>ULQY01052003.1_pt1 | contig 19511 bp, 16 predicted proteins | sample 1954671 | NCBI WGS metagenome assembly ULQY01 (sample SAMEA4835660, study PRJEB28245) | human gut metagenome | biome: gut microbiome; material: fecal sample | place: Denmark | collected 2008 | reverse complement strand
GAGTTCAGAAGCTCACTGACTTTTACGGAGATGGTCTTATCATCGGAAGAACTGATAGGGTGTGCTGCAATATAAAATCCTGGCAGAGAGACTTCTTCAATGATATCCGGATTTATAGTCAGGCTGGTTTTAATTCGTTTCTGCTGTCTTTGAATCCACTTCTGTTTTTCTTTTAATGCACGAATCTGCTGTTCGATGACAGCGTTTTCCTTCGTAAGAAGTGTGGCATAATTTTCCGGGCTTCGGTGTTCCATGTATTCTTTAATTTCCGGCAGAGGCATGCCAAGTTCCCGCAGCATGATAATGGCATCTAACACATCCATCTGGCGGACGGTGTAGTAGCGGTAGTCATTGTCCCCTCTTGCTTCGGGTGAAAAAATACCAAGCTGGTCGTAGTGAAACAGTGTATTTTTTGTAGTGCCCATCATCCGGGCAACTTCTCCTGTGGTCAGATATTCATTTCTACTCATTAAAAAAATCTCCTTGACTATATGGTTACCATATAGTTTATGATAGCAAATAGTGATTCATAAGACAAGGAGGTTATCATGTCGAATTCGTTAAATCAGAACTTTAAAACATTATCCTTATTGAAATTTGCATTGCCATCTATGATTATGATGGTATTTATGTCATTGTATACAATCATAGATGGAATCTTTGTGTCAAGACTGGTAGGAGAAAGCGCTCTTTCCGCAGTCAATATTGTATGGCCGGTTATTTGTATTCTCATTGCAATCGGTGTTATGTTAGCAACCGGTGGAAGTGCAGTGGTAGCAAGAAAAATGGGTGAGGGAGATGAAAAGGGAGCGTGTGAGAACTTTACTTTTCTTGCAGTGGCAGGAGTTGCTGTAAGCCTGGTGCTGCTGGTTATTGTATTACTTTTTCATAAACCGATTGTATATGCATTAGGAGCAGACGACTCTTTATTCGAAAATGGGAAAACATATCTTATTGATATGATGTATTTTGGACCGTGCTGTATTTTGCAGAGTTTATTTCAGTGCTTCTTTGTGACTGCAGGAAAACCTGCATATGGACTCGGACTGATTACTGCCGGAGGTGTAGCCAATGCAATCTTAGATTATGTCTTTATGGGGCCAATGCAGCTTGGCATTGCCGGAGCAGCTATTGCAACAGGCATCGGACAGATGATTCCTGCGGTAGTGGGAGTCATCTATTTCATGGTGAAAAGAAAAGGACTTCATTTTACCCGCTTCCATTGGGATGGAAAAGCATTGTGGCAGTCCTGCACCAACGGTTCTTCCGAGATGGTAACGAACCTTTCCAATGCAGTAATTACATACCTTTTTAATATTATTCTGATGCGTATGGTTGGAGCAGACGGGGTAGCTGCAATTACCATTATTTTATACGGACAGTTTTTATTCAATGCGCTGTATCTTGGATTTTCCATGGGTGTGGCACCGGTTATCAGCTTCCAGTACGGAGCAAAGAACAGTGAAAAATTAAGTAACGTTTACCATATCAGCAACCGGTTTGTAAAAATATCCTCCGGTTTTATGGCGGTGGCATCCATCCTTCTGGCGAAGCCGATTACATCAGTATTTGTCTCAGAAAGCAGTCATACCTTTGCAATGACAGTTACGGGATTTGCATTGTTTGGCATCAACTATCTTTTCAGCGGCTATAACGTATTTACCTCTTCGCTGTTCACGGCACTTTCTGATGGAAAAACATCTGCACTGGTATCCTTCAGCAGAACCTTTGTCTGTATTCTGGCCTCTTTACTGATTCTGCCGCAAATTATCGGATTAAAGGGAGTCTGGCTGGCAGTTCCGGTGGCAGAATTTGTGACATCAGGACTTTCTTTTTACTGTCAGAGAAGAAATTTATCGAAATACGGAATTTAAGAAACTTTTTTTTTATCTGGAACGTCTAATCTATAAAGAGTATAATGAATGGTAAAGAATGAATGGATAATACTATTTTAAGATAGTAAAGAGAGGATACGAAAGATGGTTTTTAGCAGCATAGCATTTATCATGTATTTTATGCCGGTATTTTTTCTGGTTTATTATATCCTGCCGGCTTCTTATAAGAATGCCTGGCTTTTCCTTGCCAGCCTTGGTTTTTATTACTATGGTGTCAGGGGAAATCCGGGTTATCTTTTACTTATGATTATGTCTGTGGTGGTCAATTTCGTGGCTGGAAAACTGATTGAAGCACAGAAGACGAAGCGGGCGAGGAAAGCCTGGCTTGTGGTTGGAATCGTCTATGATTTAGGATGGCTCATTCTGTTTAAATATCTGGGCTTTCTTATAGAGAATCTGAATGCCCTTTTTGGTGCAATGCACGTTAAGGTACAGCTGGAAACATGGAATCTGATTCTGCCGATTGGAATCAGCTTTTATACGTTCCAGATTATTTCCTATCTGGTGGACGTGTACCGGAGGGAAACAAAAGCGGAAAAATCGTTGATTTCACTGGGAACGTATCTTTGCATGTTCCCGCAGTTAATTGCAGGACCGATTGTCAATTACCATCTGATTCAGGAACAGCTTCATAAGAGAAAACATTCCATGGTAAAGGTGGAATCCGGACTAAAGGTATTTGCACTGGGACTTGCTTATAAAGTATTGCTGGCAAACCGGGTGGGACATCTTTGGACAGAGGTGACAGCAATCGGTTATGAGAGCATTTCCACACCGCTGGCATGGATGAGCATTGTGGCATACAGCCTGCAGTTATATTTTGACTTCTATGGGTATTCCCTGATGGCAATCGGACTGGGGCGGATGATGGGCTTTGACTTCCCACAGAACTTTAACAATCCGTATATGGCAGTGTCCATGACGGATTTCTGGCGCCGCTGGCATATGACACTGGGTGGCTGGTTCCGGGAATATGTATACATTCCGCTGGGCGGCAACCGCGGTGGTTTTGCAAAGACCGTCCGCAATATGTTTGTGGTATGGCTTCTGACAGGGCTCTGGCATGGCGCAAGCTGGAACTTTGTACTGTGGGGACTTTTGCTTTTTGTCTTATTATTCGTGGAAAAAGCCGGACTTGGAAAAGTGCTGGAACGGCATAAGGCGCTTGGTCATATTTATATGATACTCTGGATACCGCTTTCCTGGCTGGTCTTTGTGATTACGGATTTAAGCCAGCTTGGCATTTATTTACAGAAATTATTTCCATTCTTTGGCAGTACCGGAACGGTATTGTTTCAGGGAGATTATCTGAAATATGGTAAGACCTATGGCATTTATCTGGTGCTTGGTATCCTGTTTGCAACAGGTGTTCAGGAGAAACTCCTTAAGAAGAATAAGAACCGCCTCTGGGTGATCTTACTGCTGCTGGCATTATTCTGGGCGAGCGTATATTGTATGTATCTTGGAATGGATGATCCATTCTTATACTTCAGATTCTAGTGAGGAAATACGATGAAAAAATATAAATTTACTATACTTTTACTGCTGACATTTGTGATTGCATTCCCGGTAATTACCGTAAAGCTTGTAACTGCGGAGCAGGAGAAGAAGGCAAGGCAGGAAGAACTGGCACAGGTGACAGGCACAGAAAAAGAGCCGGCGGAAGCAGTTGCCGGAACGGAAGAAAACAGCACAGATAAAGCCGGTACAGGACAGGCAGATATTGATAGTACAGAAAATACAGAAGATAAAACAGGTATCAAGGATAATGAAACGGTGGCAGATACGGAGCAGGAGGGAACCTTTACAACAGAGGATATCAGCTATTTTTCCGATGCCTTATTTATTGGAGATTCCAGAACAGTAGGATTATCGGAGTATGCAGACCTTGGGGATGCGGATGTATTTGCAACGATTGGCTTAAGTTCCTTTAAGCTGTTTGAAACAGAGGTGGATATGCCGGGCTATGGAAAAGAAACTTTGGATGAAGTGTTAAGCCGGAAGAATTACGGAAAGATTTATCTGATGCTAGGTATCAATGAACTGGGATATCCACATGCGAGCATAGAAAAGCAATATCGTGAAGTGGTAGAGAAAATACGGGAAATGCAGCCGGATGCCATTTTATTCTTAGAGGCGAGTCTTCATGTTTCCAAGGCAAAATCCGATTCAGACAGCCTTTATAACAATGCCAATATTGACTGGCTCAATGGTGTGGTGGAGTCCTTATGTGACCAGAAGCAGACCTATTATATTGATGTGAATGAAATCTTTGATGATGGGGCAGGAAACCTCGATGCCCAGTATACCAGTGATGATGCCCATCCTCTAGGAAAATATTATGCCCAGTGGGCAGAATGGATTCTGACGAAAGCTATTGTAAAGGAAAAATAAGACCAAAACCCTTAGGAAAACGCAGTGGAAAACCGATATATTATTTATAAAAGTGTATACAACAGCGAAAGAAATATCCGATAACCGGATAAGCGTTGCAGAAAGGCAAGGGAAGCGTATATGAATGGAATCAATACCAGCTTTAGGACACAGAGCTTATATCAGAATGACGGGACACAGGGAAGTGCAAAGTCAGATGATAAGAAGCAGGATAATAAGAATGACAGCAATGTAATAAAAGGTGCCGGTCTTAACCTGAATCAGACAGATCTGATTGGACAGAAGATGGCAAATGCCCAGAAAGAAGCATTAAAGAAGATTATGGATACATTTTCCGGTGAGCATGCAGTGGATGAAGAGATGGACGAGCGGCGTGCCCACATTAAGGAAATTGACAGCGAGATAAAAGATTATCAGAGTGAAATCCGCGACTTACAGAATAAGGAAGCTGAATTAAAGGGACGTTACCAGGTAGCGGATGGCAGCCAGGAAGAGGCAGACCTTGACCTTTTAAAGAAAGCCAGTACAGCAGAAGGAAGAAGCATGCTTTCCAAAGAAGAATTAGAGCATGTCTCAGAATTAAAGAAAGGCGGAATGACAGACTATCAGAAAGAGTCCATGGACTACTATAAAATGGAGTCAGAATACAGAAGCAAGATAAAAGACCTTGGAAAGGAAAGAGCCGAGGATAACGGATACCTCCGGGCAGTACATACGGAACGGTTAAAGCATCATGATATGATAGACAGCCAGAAGGAAGCGGAAGAAATATTAGACAATGCATCCGATGAAGCAACATTAGGACTGATTGGGGAAGCAGTAGACCACATCGATGAGACTATCAAAGAAAATGAGAAAGATACGGATAAGAAGGATGCAGACAAGAAAGAGGATAAGAAGACTGATACAAAATTAGACAAGGAGACCCAGAGCAGCCTTTTAAAGAGTGAAGCAGAGAAAAAGGTTGCGGAGCATAAACTTGCCGAGGACGATATCAAAGGACTTGTCTATGATGAGCAGTTATAAACAAAATGGACAATTTGTGCTGTCAGATATACAAATTATCGAAAAAGTATAACTTGACCATACAAAAAAATTTTATTGTATATGTCAAAAAAACGCATTGTTTCTTATACTAATAAATGTTAAAATACATAGAAGAAAAAAGAGGGAGGAAGTTAGCATGGCTTCATTCGTTGAAAACACACAGCACAAAGTAGAAAGAAAAGCTTTTGAGATAATGACCAATAGCATCGTAGGTAAGTTGACTAAGACAGATGATATCGCGAAAAGACAGGAAACATTCCTTGAACTTATTGACAAGGCAGAGACTTTCTGGGGAAATGGCGCAGACAAGGCAACATTGGATAAGGTCAGAGAGTATGTAAAGAATCCGGAGAACAGATGGGTGAAGTTTGTAAACCGTGTTCTGGATGAGACAAATCCAAATTATGCTAAGAAATTCCTTCTGAATTTAGGATATGAAGCATTTTTCCGTGGAACAAAGACAATCAGGGCAAACCGTGAGAAGTACAACTGTAATATTCCATGGCTGATTCTTTTTGACCCGACAGACGCATGTAATATGCATTGTGTAGGATGCTGGTCTGGCACATATGGCCACAAGAATAACATGTCCTATGAGGATATGGATAAGATTGTTACACAGGGTAAGGAACTTGGAACTTATCTTTACTTTATGACAGGTGGAGAACCGACTGTTCGTAAGAATGATATTTTAAAACTTGCTGAGAAGCATAATGATTGTATGTTCGGTCTTTTCTCCAACTCTACTCTGATTGATGAGGAGTTATGTAAGAAGATTGTAGAACTTGGAAATATTACATTCCTTCTTTCCATTGAGGGAACACCTGAGACAAATGACGGACGTCGTGGTGACGGACATTATGCAGCCGTTATGAAGGCAATGGATTTGCTGAAACAATATGGTATCATATTCGGAACTTCTATCTGCTATACCAGAGCCAATGTTGAGGCTGTTACCGATGAGAAATTCTTACGTTTCATTGCTGATAAGGGCGCACGTTTCGGTTTCTACTTCCATTATATGCCGGTAGGACAGAACGCAGCTCCGGAGCTGATGCCGACATTGGAACAGCGGGAAGAAATTATTAAGAAGATTCGCTGGGTTCGTACCGGAGACAATGATATCGGATTTTTCCCAATGGACTTCCAGAATGACGGAGAATTTGTTGGCGGATGTATTGCCGGTGGACGTAACTACTTCCATATTAATGCACAGGGAGACGCAGAACCGTGCGTATTTATCCATTTTTCGGATTCGAATATCCATGATAAGTCAATCCTTGAGATGCTACAGAGTCCATTGTTTAAGGCATATCATGAAGGACAGCCATTTAACAGAAACCACCTGCGTCCATGTCCGATGCTTGAGAATCCAAAGCTCTTAAGGGAAATGGTAAACAAGACTGGTGCGAAGGGAACAAACGCTGAGGCAGAAGAGACTGTTGAGCATCTTTGCTCTAAGTGTGACCACTATGCAGAAGAGTGGGGACCGGTTGCAGACCGTATCTGGGCAGAACAGAAACATAAGAAAGCACCTTATGAGAACTATACGGAAGAAAAGAGAGAACATCCGGAACTTGCAGCATTTGAGCATGCGGATGGTTCCGATGGATTAAGAGATGAGGATCTTCAGTAATTAAATCAGATGTTAAAATAGGACTAAATCAGCACTTGTGATGGAATATTCCATCAGCTGGTTTGGTCCTCTTTTTATTTCAGAAGAATGGTCGAATGGACTTGCAGCAGTTTTTAACAAGAAGACATTTTTTGATACAATTACAGATAATGTTGGTGTATTGAGCAAAAGTACTTTGGAAAAATATTTGAAAAAGTATTTGGAATCTGGTGAAATAGTGCGTATTGGAAGAAATGCGTATTGTGCCAGAGGAAAACTAAAAGATTATGAATATGATTATTCTGATATAGCAGTTCATATAGCGAAAATATTGAAGGAGGATTTTTACGATTTAGATTTCAGAATTTCAGAGCTGTATCAAATGAATCGTTTTTTGAATCATCAAATTGCACATAATGTTATTTTTGTCTTCGTAGAGAAAGAATTGTGTATTTCTGCCTTTGAAAGATTGAAAAAAGAGTATGAAGGCAACATACTTATAAATCCAACGGAAGAAGATTTTTTTAATTATAGACGAGAAGATATGATTGTTGTAAGAAATCTTTTGACGGAATCACCAAAAGGGAAAAAGGAGGTCTGGCATACAGGTTTAGAAAAATTGCTGGTAGACATTTTTTCGGAGAAGCTGATAAAAGCAATGTTTAGTGAATCAGAGTATCCAGCAATATATGAAACAGCATTTAATTCTTATGTTGTGGATGAGAGTCAGATGTTCAGGTATGCTAAAAGACGAAAAAGCGCAGATAAGATAAAGAAATTTATACAGGAAGAAACGGATGCAAAATTACGATTGGAGTAGAGTAGTTATCAATGATTACTAGAGAGAATTATAGCATGGCGTATTGTAAGAGCAGTCCCGGAACAGAGCTATCATCTGCATTGGAAGCAGGGACGGTATAAGCAATGATATAATCGTTGGCAATGCAGCCAAAGGAAAGGGCTGCGGTGGCACATAAATATAAATACCAGAGCTTTAGATTGCTCAGGCGGACCGTAATAAAATATGCAATAAGGCATACAGACAGGAGTGGGAAAAAGAACATCTCTGGTGGACTTAAAAACCGCCGGGGTGATAACTTTAGATGCAGACGATGTTACTGGTGATGCATTTATCTCTGCCGGTTCAGTTAAGCTTGAGGCGGATCAGTTGCACATCTATTTATCAGGTGGAACGGTGAAGTATCTGATAGAGGCAACGGATGGGCAGAACGGAGAAATCAGCCTGAAAAAGACTGGTTCCCTGAATTCGTTTGATCTGGATAATGGAAATAATATAAATGTAACAGATGCATTTTTTAAAGCAAAAGATACATTTCTGTCATCCAATGGAAACAGTAATTCGAACAGTTCGAGTGGCAGGATAGTTCTTGTGGGTGAAACAATAGCAGAAGGCAATCTTGAATTAGAAACAGTAAAAGATGTAACAATCCGCGCAAAGAAGACTGCGGTAAAAGGAAATCTCGCTGTCAATGCAGAAAATGGATATGGTGTTGAGATAACCAGTGAAGGGGGAGCAGTATCAACCGGAAGTACAGAGATTACGGCACCTTCATTATTTGTTACGCTGCAGGCACAAAATGACATTGCACTTCTGGGAGGAACATTGCAGACGCAGAATGATATCGTAAAATATAGCGATGGCGGGGAAAACTGGGTACAGATAATGGCAACCGGCGAGACATATGATGCAGATAACTGTGAACATCCGATTTTAGCAGGATATTCCGGCAGATGTATGGTCTGTGGAGCAAGTGACATAGAATATGCAGAGCTGATTGGAACGGATGGAACGACTAAGAGAATGCTGAATGGAGACTTCGGTGGAACCGGAGCACATAATGATTTCAGATACCTGGAAGATGGAGATACCATCAAATTTGTGAAGGATATTTATGGAAATGGAAGAACCGCAGCAATCGGAGACAGTAAAGCCGTAACCCTTGACCTGAACGGACATACATTGATTCTGGATACGATTTCATCAGGGAACAATCTTACCATTGCAAATGGTAACTATAAGGGAAAGATTACCAATGGCGGTGTCGGACTTACAAAGGAACTGACCTTTAAAAATGCAAAAGCAGCACTGAATGATTTACAGTGGATGACGAACAATGGATGAAGATTCAAAGCTGGTATTAAAGAATGTAAGCCAGGGTATTTCGAATTATGCTAATGTTGCACTGGAAGAAAGCCTGGGAACAATCCGGGGATTCCTGCCAAAAGATTATTCTATCGCAAATAGGAAGAGAAATCCTGCAGATGCTGATTACAGAAATACCATTGTGGATGCAGATGGTCAGATTGCCCAGAATGTGGAGCTTCGTTATCGTAAGATGACAGATGCAGATTTATCGGCAACGCTGAATCCAACGACCTATATTTATGATGGAACAGCAAAGGAACCGGAAGTACTTGTGGTATATGACGGACAGACACTGACAAAGGATACGGATTACACCGTTGCTTATTCGGATAACAAAAATGCAGGAAGTGCAGAGGTAACAATAACAGGTATTGGAGTGTATCATGAAGCAGCACATCTGCAATTTACGATAGGGAAGGCAGGTCAGGCGGCACCGACAGGACTGAAGGCTGTAAATACCAGTAAAACAGGTGCAAGTGATGGAGCCATTGAAAACCTGACTACTGCAATGGAATACAGCACAGATGAAATTCATTGGACCAAGGTTACAGATGGTACAAAGATAAACCAGCTTACAGCAGGTGACTATTTCGTACGGTATGCAGAGACAGGGAACTATCTGGCTTCTGCATCTACAAAGGTGACAGTTGCCGTAAAGGAAGACCCTTCCACTGGAAACGGTTCCAATACGGCAGCCCTGACGGGAACAACACAGAAGACGGCAACCATAAAAACTGGTGATGAAACACCGGTTGGAAGAATACTGCTTCTGATGTTTTCCGCAGCTGGATTGATGGTTGTGGCAGCTGCTGGCAGAAAGAAATATTGTTAATTGTTTAAGAAGGCACGCAGCGCATCCTTTTGTGCTTTATAATCACTGATTCCTAAATCATAAAGCTCCTGCATGATTTTCGGGTCAGTGGTAAAAGTGCCAATCTTAACCTGATGAGACGGTGCAAAGAGAAATGCCCGTCCTTCTTTTTGTAATTTTGCAGCAACTTCTACCGAGTGCCGGTAATTTAAGTGTCTGTTATCAATTGCAGTAATCGTATTTGGAAATTTCCGTAACATCTTTTTGTAAAGAAAACGGTAACTCTCCGGCTGCTTGACATAGCCAAGTGGACGGCAGTAGATAATTACTACCTTGTCGCAGCCATCTGCAATGGCACGTTCAACCGGAATGGAATCTGCAACACCGCCATCATAGTAATAATTGCCGTGAAAAGAAATCGGTTTGCAGAAGCCCGGAAGGGCACAGGTTGCCATAATGCCGCGGTAATCATCACGGCCTAAATCTTCTTTGGAAAAATATTCTGCCTTTCCGGTGGCAGCATTGGTTGCCGGAAAATGAAATTCACTTGGATTTGCTGCTAAGGCATCATAATCCAGCGGGTCGTTTCCTGTGGAATTGGTTAAGGTTCCGTAAATATATTGAAGCCCGAAGAGAGAACCGGTTTTAATCAGATTTTTGATACTGATGTAGCGGGGGTCTTTTACATGCTCTATATAGAAACGCAGATTACGACCACGTTGCCCGGCAAGGTAAGAAGCAGTATTTGCCGCACCGGCAGATACCCCCATACAATAATCAAATGTAACATTGTCGTCTAAGAAGGCGTCCAGAATTCCGGCACTGTAAGCGCATTTCATACCGCCGCCTTCTACAATCAATCCAGACTTTTCCATGATATCACCTCTTGAGATATACTTCGTTAATTTTTTCACATATAGTTTAGCACATTGAAGAAGAATGTCAAAATACATTTTTTATTGTATGTATATTCCGGGAAAATATATGAGTTTGCGGCATTCGGGCTGCTCCCCATATGTCACTGCATTGTTAAGAGTCTCTAAGAATTTCATGAAATATAAAAAAAGTTCCGGCAACCGGCACAAATTCACATCCATGTTCATCTGTGCCTTGCTGGCACGTCCATGTGCCAGCATTGCCAGTTTTGGTGAGAAATTCTAAGAGTCTCTAAACAATTTCGTTAATATATGGGGAGCAGCCCGAATGCCGCAAATTGATATAATTTCCCCGGAATAATCCACACAGAATCTCCTTCCGGTCGTTGAAACCTTCCGTAAAAAACGTTATAATATGAGACAGTGATAAAAGGCGAAGAATAGAAATAGTGGAAGCGAGGAAACGGGAATGGCATTTGCCCATTTACATGTACATACAGAATACAGTCTGTTAGACGGTTCAAATAAAATAAAAGAATATGTGGAGAAAATCAAGGCACTTGGCATGACAGCAGGGGCGATTACCGACCATGGTGTTATGTATGGTGTCATTGATTTCTATAAGGCAGCCAGGGAGGCGGGAATTAACCCGGTTCTTGGCTGTGAAGTCTATGTGGCTCCCGGCTCCAGATTAGACCGCGAGATGGTACATGGAGAGGACAGATACTATCATCTTGTGCTTCTGGCAGAGAATAACACAGGCTATAGCAATCTGATGAAAATTGTATCCAAAGGCTTTGTGGAGGGATACTATTATAAGCCGCGTGTGGACATGGAAGTGTTAGAAAAATACCATGAGGGAATCATTGCCCTAAGTGCCTGTCTGGCAGGTGAAGTACAGCGTAATCTGGTACGTGGAATGTATGAAGAAGCAAAAGAAGTAGCTTACCGCTATGAACGCTGTTTTGGAAAAGGCAATTTCTTTTTAGAGCTGCAGGATCATGGAATCCCGGAGCAGAAGCTGGTAAACCAGCAGCTTCTCCGCATGAGTCAGGAGACCGGAATTGAGCTGGTAGCAACCAATGATGTGCATTATACCAATGCAGAGGATGCAGAGCCTCATGACATCCTGCTCTGTCTTCAGACCGGAAAGAAATTAGCGGACGAAGACAGAATGCGTTATGAAGGCGGACAGTATTATGTCAAATCCGAAGAGGAAATGAAATTACTTTTCCCATATGCACTGCAGGCATTGGAAAATACCCAGAAGATTGCAGACCGCTGTCATGTGGAAATCGAATTCGGACATACCAAGGTACCGCATTTTGAGGTGCCGGAAGGCTATGATTCCTGGACTTATTTAAATAAATTGTGTCATGAAGGACTGGATAAGCGGTATGGAGCCGATGCACCAAAATACTTACAGAAATTAGATGACGAGCTTGCCGTTATTAAAAATATGGGATATGTGGACTATTTCCTGATTGTGTGGGACTTTATCCATTATGCGAGAGAGCATGATATTATGGTGGGACCGGGACGAGGCAGTGCCGCAGGAAGCCTTGTTTCCTATACCAGCGGAATTACAGATATTGACCCGGTTCGTTACAATCTGATTTTTGAGCGTTTCTTAAATCCGGAACGTGTATCCATGCCCGATATTGATGTGGACTTCTGCTTTGAACGAAGACAGGAAGTTATTGATTATGTGGTAGAAAAATATGGCAAGGACTGTGTGACACAGATTGTAACCTTTGGTACGCTGGCAGCCCGTGGAGTAATCCGTGATGTGGGGCGTGTCATGGATTTGCCTTATAATTTTGTGGATACGATTGCCAAGGCAATTCCAAATGAACTGGGAATTACCATTGATAAGGCACTGATGATGAATCCGGAGCTTCGGGGCATGTATGAATCTGACGAGTCGGTAAAGAAACTTATCGATATGTCAAGAAGATTAGAAGGTCTGCCGAGGCATACGTCCATGCATGCAGCAGGCGTGGTAATCAGCCAGAAACCAATGGATGAATATGTTCCGTTGTCAAGAGCATCCGATGGCACCATAACCACACAGTTTACCATGACTACCATTGAAGAATTAGGACTTCTGAAAATGGATTTCTTAGGACTCCGGACACTGACTGTAATCCAGAATGCAGTCCGTCTTGCAGAAAAGAGCAGCAGTAAAAAAATTGATATGAATGCCATCGACTATAACGATAAGAAAGTGCTAGACTCTCTTGGAACCGGCAAAACCGATGGTGTCTTCCAGTTGGAAAGTGCCGGAATGAAGAACTTCATGAAGGAGTTAAAGCCACAGAGCTTAGAGGATGTTATCGCAGGCATTTCTCTTTACCGTCCGGGTCCAATGGACTTTATTCCGGCTTATATCAAGGGAAAAGACCACCCGGAAAGCATTACCTATGACTGCCCGGAATTGGAGCCGATTCTGGCGCCGACCTATGGCTGTATCGTATATCAGGAACAGGTTATGCAGATTGTACGTGACCTCGCCGGTTATACATGGGGCAGATCTGACCTGGTGCGCCGTGCCATGTCTAAGAAAAAGGGCAAGGTAATGGAGCAGGAGCGGAAGAACTTTGTCTATGGTAATCCGGAGGAAAATGTTCCGGGCTGTATTGCAAGAGGAATCGATGAGGAAGTGGCAAACAAGATTTATGATAACATGATTGACTTTGCCAAATACGCATTTAATAAATCCCATGCGGCAGCTTATGCAGTGGTTGCATATCAGACCGCATATTTGAAATACTATTATCCGGTAGAGTTTATGGCAGCGTTAATGACATCAGTCTTAGACAATACTTCCAAAGTCTCAGAATATATCTACACCTGCCGCCAGATGGGAATCGCAATTCTGCCGCCGGATATTAATGAAGGCGAGGGTGGTTTCTCCGTATCCGGACAAGCAATCCGCTATGGACTTTCTGCCATTAAGAGTATCGGAAGACCGGTGATTGATGCCATTGTGGAGGAGCGTAAAATCCGTGGGCCGTTTACCACGTTAAAGGATTTTATTACAAGACTTTCCGGAAGAGAAGTGAATAAACGGACCATAGAAAACTTTATCAAAGCGGGAGCCTTAGACGGACTGGAAGGAAACCGCCGTCAGAAGATGATGATATACGGTTCTCTTTTGGATGCACTGAATCAGGAAAAGAAGACCACAATGGCTGGTCAGATGACACTTTTTGATATTGCACCGGAAGAGGACAAGGCAGAGTACGAAATCAAGCTTCCGAATGTAGAAGAGTATGACAAAGAAGTGCTTCTTGGCTTTGAAAAGGAAGTCCTGGGCATATATATCAGCGGACATCCGCTGGAAGAATATATGGAGCGTTTAAAGAAGAATACCAATGCCGTTACCACAGACTTTGTACTGGATGAAGAGACCGGAACCCTTAAGGTATCGGATGGCGCAAAGGTGCGTATCGGTGGAATGATTACCGATAAAGTTATCAAGTATACCAAGAGTAATAAGGCAATGGCATTTATTACGTTAGAAGATCTGGTGGGAACAGTGGAAATCATCATTTTCCCGAAGGATTATGAGCGTTATGCAAAATATCTTGAAAATGATGCCAAAGTATTTGTGGAAGGCCGTGTAACTGCAGAAGAAGACCGTAACGGCAAGCTTATTTGTGAGAAAATCATTTCCTTTGATGAAGTGAAACGGGAGCTGTGGCTGCAGTTTCCAAGTAAGAGCGATTTCGAAGAAAAAGAAGGTGCTCTTTATGGAAAAATGATGGATGCCGATGGCTCAGAGCATGTCGTTATTTATCTTGCAGCAGAAAAACAGATGAAGCGTCTGCCGGAAAACAGAAATGTTGCAATTACAAAAGAGCTTTTAGAAGAACTTGGGAATTTCTTAGGTAAAGACAATGTAAAAGTTGTAGAAAAGTCGTTGTAGCCATTGCAAAACCACAGTTTAAGGATTAGAATAAAAATGATTGGATAAAGAACAAAGAGAAGTGTTTACATATAGGAGGTAACAGGGAATGTCAAAAGAAATTCAGACAATTGGTGTTTTAACCAGTGGCGGGGATGCTCCGGGCATGAACGCTGCTATCCGTGCGGTAGTAAGGGAAGCTATTGCAAAGGGAAAGAAAGTAAAAGGAATTAAGAGAGGTTATGCAGGTCTTTTGCAGGAAGAGATTATTGATATGGAAGCAAAAGATGTAGCAGACATTATCCAGAGAGGTGGAACAATTTTACAGACTGCACGTTGTCAGGAATTCGTAACACCGGAAGGACAGCAGAAGGGTGCTGAAATCTGCAGAAAACATGGCATTGATGGAATTATCGTAATCGGTGGAGACGGTTCCTTTAAGGGCGCACAGAAGCTGGCAGCACTTGGAATCAACACCATCGGATTACCGGGAACCATTGACCTTGATATTTCCTGTACCGATTATACCATCGGTTTTGATACCGCAGTAAATACTGCTATGGAAGCCATTGATAAGGTACGTGATACCTCAACCTCCCATGAGCGCTGCTCCATCATTGAAGTAATGGGCAGAGGTGCAGGCTACATTGCACTGTGGTGTGGTATTGCCAATGGAGCAGAGGATATCCTGCTTCCGGAGAAATATGATTATGACGAGCAGAAGCTTGTAAATAATATTATAGAGAACAGAAAACGTGGAAAGCAGCATCATATTATTGTAAATGCAGAAGGTATCGGTCATTCCGCAAGCATGGCAAAGAGAATTGAGGCAGCAACCGGAGTTGAAACCAGAGCGACCATCTTAGGACACATGCAGCGTGGTGGAAGCCCGACCTGTAAAGACCGTGTTTATGCATCTACCATGGGATGCATTGCCGTAGATTTGCTGTGCGAAGGCAAATCAAACCGTCTTGTAGCATATAAAAATGGTGAATTCGTAGATTATGATATTGACGAGGCACTGGCAATGACCAAATCCATTCCGGAATATCAGTATGAAATCTGTAGAAATCTTTCCAGATAGGATGTTATTATGATTACCAGTACAGCAAATCCGCAGGTAAAAAATTTAATTCAGTTAGTAAAAAAAGCCAAAGTTCGTAATGAACAGAGGCTTTTTGTTGTGGAAGGAATCCGTATGTTCCGGGAAATCCCGGAAGGCTGGCTTGATAGAATTTATGTTTCCGAGCATTTCATGGAAGAGGAATCCCATGTAAAAGTTCTGCAGGGGAAAAATTATGAAGTACTTGCCAATCATGTGTTTGAAAGTGTGTCCGATACCAAGACACCGCAGGGAATCCTTTGTCTTGTGAAAATGCCGGATTATACCCTAGAAGAAGTAATACCAAAGGAAAATGCCCATCTTCTGATTCTTGAAAGTATTCAGGATCCGGGCAATTTAGGCACGATGTTCCGGACCGGAGAGGGAGCGGGAATCAGCGGAATTATCATGAACCGCACCACTGTAGATGTTTTTAATCCAAAGACCATCCGCTCCACTATGGGCAGTATCTTTCGCGTACCATTTTTCGTGACGGAAAACCTGCAGGATATACTGATGCAGTTAAAGTCCCGGAAAATAAAGCTTTACAGTGCCCATCTGCAGGGCAGTGTTTCTTATGAGGAGCCGGATTATAAAGAACCCACAGGCTTTTTAATTGGAAATGAAGGAAATGGATTATCGGATGAGATTGCCAGAATGGCAGATACCTATATCCACATTCCAATGGCAGGAAAAGTAGAATCACTGAATGCAGCAATTGCGGCAACACTGCTGATGTATGAGGCAGCACGCCAGAGGAGGTAAGGGATGTTCCGGTTATGGGCAAAAGAATTTAAAGACAATCATATGTTAAAGGATACCACCATCTGTGATGACTCCGGGGATACCAGAACCCATAAGGTGTTCCGAGCATTAGATGAGGTGTGCTATACCTTTGATTTGGGAAAACCAATCTGGTTAGACCGCAATGTGGATGAATTTAAGCGGCATGCGAAGACCAGGTTTTATCAGGATAATTTTGTGGAAGAAATTGAATTTGATTTTTTGGAAATTCATGTGATTGAAGAGGATTAAGTAACTGTGTCAGGAGGAAAGAAAATGGAAGGGCAGATGCGCCGGGATACCATCATTAAGATGCTGGGGGAGAAGGGAAAACCTTTGTCCGGAACAGAATTGGCAAAAGAATTAGGAGTCAGCCGTCAGGTGATTGTACAGGATATTGCATTGCTTCGTGCAGTAAATAAGAATATTTTAAGCACCAACAAAGGCTATGTGCTTTATGACCCTTCGGAAGAGACCCAGAAAGCAAGAAGAACCATTGCAGTAAGCCACAGTGATGAACAGACACAGGATGAGCTTTATACCATCGTGGATTTCGGTGGGAAAGTCTTAGACGTCGTAATCGAGCATGATATTTACGGACAGATAACGGTGGATCTGATTTTAAAAAGCCGTCAGGATGTGGACGAATTTATTGCAAAGGTTGCAAAGAGCAAGGCAAAGCCGCTTAAGACACTGACCGGAAATAAACACTTTCATACCGTAGAAGCAGATTCAGAACAATTACTTGACATCATAGAAGAAAAATTACGGGAAAAAGGCTACGCAAGATAACAGCTTGACTTTTTTTCTCGATATGGTAAACTACTCCTTGACTGACAAGACAACTGACAAGACAGCTAAAGTCAAGGAGGAAGAAAAATGGAAAAGATAAAAGCGTTCTTAAAACGCAAAAATATTATTGTCTCAGCAAAAAGATATGGCATTGATGCCTTAGGTGCAATGGCACAAGGTCTTTTTGCTTCTCTTTTAATTGGAACAATTATCAGTACAATTGGTGAGCAGGCTGGCATCCAGCTTCTGGTGGACATCGGTGGATATGCCAAAGCAGCAACCGGTCCGGCAATGGCAATCTCCATTGGTTTTGCTTTGCAGTGTCCACCACTGGTGCTTTTTTCACTGGCAGCCGTCGGTGTGGTCGCAAATACCCTGGGTGGAGCAGGCGGACCGCTGGCAGTATTGATTGTCACCATCTTTGCAGCCGAATTCGGTAAAGCAGTATCCAAAGAAACTAAAATTGATATTATCGTCACTCCGTTTGTAACCATTTTCATCGGAGCAGGCTTATCCATCTGGTGGGCACCGGCAATCGGAGCCGCAGCCAGTGCAGTAGGAAATGCCATTATGTGGGCAACCGAATTGCAGCCGTTCTTTATGGGAATTTTAGTCTCTGTAATTGTAGGTGTCGCACTGACGCTGCCAATCAGCAGTGCTGCAATCTGTGCAGCTTTGGGATTGACCGGACTGGCAGGAGGAGCTGCAGTAGCAGGATGCTGTGCCAACATGGTAGGTTTTGCAGTACTGAGCTTCCGGGAAAATAAATGGGGCGGGCTTTTCGCACAGGGAATCGGAACTTCCATGTTACAGATGGGAAATATCGTGCGGAATCCAAGAATCTGGCTTCCGGCAATTTTAAGCTCCGCCATAACAGGTCCGATAGCAACCTGCGTATTCCATCTTCAGATGAACGGTGCAGCTGTAGCATCCGGAATGGGAACCTGTGGACTGGTTGGTCAGATTGGTATTTATACCGGCTGGATTAATGATATTGCATCCGGTGCCAAGGCAGCCATTACACCAATGGACTGGATTGGAATGCTGTTAGTATGCTTTATCTTACCGGGTGTTTTAACCTGGGCATTCGGTCTGTTCTTCCGTAAGATTGGCTGGATCAAAGAAAATGATTTGAAGCTCGATTTATAAGAAAGATTTAAGAAAATATAGATAAAAGTTATACCATAAGAAAACAAAAACAATACCTCTTGTGCATAATTATTAAAAATTGATAAAAATTTAACTAATAACAAGCACGTTAAACAAAGATATGCTATACTAAAGTCAGATTGTTATTGCATATATTATAACTTATGAGGAAAATTCCGGAAATATAAAAAGGTTATTTTCCGCAGTAGATGCATGGAGGAGTAGAAAATGGAATCACCAATTGAAGTGACAGAAGGTGTAGATGGTTGGAATACCATAATCTTTCTTTATAATTCTGCATTAAAAGAAGTTGGAACCAAGCTTGAAATATTGAATGATGAATTTCAGCATGTACATCAGTACAATCCGATAGAATATATAAAGCGGCGGATTAAGACGCCGGAGAGTATCGTAAAGAAGCTGAAACGATATGGTTACGAGAGCACCATTGATAATATGGTCAATTATGTAAATGACATTGCAGGAATCCGTATTGTATGTTCCTTTACTTCTGATATTTATCGTATGGCAGAGATGATTGGAAAGCAGAATGACCTTACCGTGGTATCGGTAAAGGATTATATCAAGCATCCGAAGGAAAGCGGCTATAAGAGTTATCATATGTTGGTTACGGTGCCGATTTTCTTATCAGACCGTGTAGTGGATACAAAGGTTGAGATTCAGATACGGACCATTGCCATGGACTTCTGGGCGAGTCTTGAACATAAGATATATTACAAATTCGAAGGAAATGCACCGGAATATATCAGTAAAGATTTACGGGAGTGTGCAGAAATTGTTTCTATGCTGGATGCAAAGATGTTATCCTTGAACGAAGCAATTCTAGAGGCAAAGGCAGCACAGGAAGCGGAGCTTTTGCGGGAAGAAAAAGATAGAGCGGATAAAGAAAAATAAAAGAAGCTGCCAAAATGAGGTGACCCCTCAAAGTTAGACTTTTACGAGGCGACTTC
>ULQY01044516.1_pt1 | contig 19907 bp, 16 predicted proteins | sample 1954671 | NCBI WGS metagenome assembly ULQY01 (sample SAMEA4835660, study PRJEB28245) | human gut metagenome | biome: gut microbiome; material: fecal sample | place: Denmark | collected 2008 | reverse complement strand
TTTGTGATAATCACCGGCAAACCATAAGTGCGATGCCAAGCCTGTACCAAATGGTCACTCGCTGCTTTTGAGGCTGAATAAGGACTGCTAGGATGATAAGGAGACTGTTCGGTAAAGGCCGGTTCAGAAAGGGATAGATCCCCATATACTTCATCAGTAGAAATATGGTGGAATCGAAAGGCAGATTTTTTAGCCTCGTCTAAGGTATGCCAATAATTCTTAGCAACTTCTAACAACGTATAAGTCCCCACAATATTGGTTTGAATAAAATTAGCCGATCCCGTAATAGAGCGATCAACATGACTTTCTGCCGCCAAATGCATCACTGCATCAGGCTGATATTTCTCGAAAACGCTTTCTATCGCCTTAAGATCACAAATATCAATTTGCTCAAAAGCATAGCGAGGATTATTTTCTACCTTTTTCAAAGCGGATTGATTTGCCGCATAGGTCAGCTTATCAATATTGATAACGGAATCTTGAGTATGGTTAATGATATATCGAATAAGGGCGGAACCGATAAAGCCAGAACCGCCGGTGATGAGAATTTTCATGTGATTATTAATACCTAAAATATCACAAAACCTAAATCATTGACTTTTGCCTAAACTCCAAATTTTATTGGTAATAAATTTATGTACTTTTCTGAGGTGAAAAAATTCGCTAAGCAAATATGTAACAATAAAGATTAAGATAAAAAGCATAATTTTATTTATACCCAAAGGTAATAAATAAAGCTTACCAAGAGAAAGAAGCTCGCCATGTAATATATATAATTCGAAACTGATATTCCCCAGGTGAGTAAATACTTTATTACCAAATAAAATATCGAAAATGCCGCCATTAATTGAAAGCAAGTGAATTAAAATAATATCAAATAAAATAAATTGTGTATAAACAAAAGTTTTATCTAGAGCAATATACACATATATTGTCCCTACTAGTGAAACAAGTTGAAGAAGAGATAAATTAAACGAGCCTCCTAAGCTATTCTTATCTAAATCTCTCAATAAAAAGTACCCTAAATATCCTAAAATAAAATGAATTAATCTGTATGGAGGAAAAACATATAAAGAAATGGCTTCAGGTAAGGGATATCCGGCTTTAAATACCAATTCATCAATTGTCATAGAAAGTAAGTATAAGATAAAAAATGAGATCAGTAATACTGTACGCTTACGATTTTTAAATAAACCATTTATCTTAGGCACAAGAAACCAACAAAATAGCATCGTTGAAAGAAACCAAGTTGCGCCATTAAAACTGAACATTGCAGGTCTGTACCAACTTTTAAGAAGAGTGATACTAAGAAAAGCATCTCTCAACATATTAGTATAACTAGGTTTGATAAAAGATATTACATAAGCAGCAATCAAAAATGTAAGCACGTGTAGGAAATAAAATTTTTTTAATTTATTTATTAGGTAAGAAAAACAAGCTTTCCAGCTTGAATCAACATTCCCATGATTCCTACTAACAAAACCGTAAGCGATGAGATAACCAGATAAAATAAAAAATAACTCTACCCCTCTAGCTCCATAATCAAAAATCTTGCCTGTAGAGATAAGCCCATAAGCATGATTTAAATATATCAATATGAATGCAAGAAACCTTAGCCCCTGCAAATTATTTAATGTAGTCATTAATAAGCACCATCTCTTTTTAGCACAACATTCACTGTTTTAAACAAAATAGCAATATCATTCCAAAGTGACCAATTTTTTACATACCAAGAATCAAAATAAACGCGGGTATTATAATCTACATCATTACGCCCGCTTACTTGCCATAACCCTGTCATTCCTGGTTTAGCCATAAGATAATACTCAACATCATCCTGATAACGTTCTAGCTCATCTGCAACAATTGGGCGAGGCCCAACTAAACTCATTTCACCTTTTAAAACATTAAATAATTGAGGTAATTCATCTAAACTTGTCTTGCGAATAAAGGCACCGATTTTAGTAATGCGAGGGTCATTTTTTAATTTAAAATCTTTTTCCCATTCAGCTCTTGCTTCAGGATCTGTTCTTAGCAATTCATCTAGTACTTCTTTAGAGTTCACAATCATTGATCTAAATTTCAAACAGTTAAATGTTTTTCCATTACGGCCAATTCGAGGATGCCCATAAATTGCATTACCACCATCTTTTTTCACTGAAAAATAAAGATAAAGCAATACAGGAGAAAGCAAAGTAATAATAACTAAAGAACCGACAATATCCATTGTTCTTTTCATAATCCGTGATGATCTTTTAGCTAAGTTATTGTTTATTCTCATAAACAACATTTCATGGCTAAATAAGAGAGACATATCTGTCCCATATAATGGAATACCCGATACGTTAGGAATGACAGAGATCGATCGGCAATTATGTTTAGCCAAGTATCTTAACCAAAAAGATAATTTCTCCTCATCGCTTAACGCCAAAACAAATTGTACGACATCTTTATCTAGAGATAGAGATGAAATAATATCAAGATCATCAGTAAGCACCTCTATCTCGCCTGTCGCTTTATTGATGATAAAATTAGAAGAAACAATATATTTGATATCAAATCCTAGATAATCTTCGCTCAATAAAGCTTGGTAAACCTCACCTAATTTTTCACTATCGCCAATAATAATTGTTTCTTTTTTATAGATTCCCCACTTGAACAATACCTTTTTAATTAATATTCTAAAAAGTGGAAACAAAAGAAATATCAAACTCCAAGTTGACAACCAAAAGGTTCTCGAAACATATAACTTAGACAATGCAACAATCGCTAATTCGATGATAAAAAAGATCAAAAGAGTTCTGATAACTTCTTTTAATTCAAACCAAAATGGCTTTCGGTAAGTATAGTGTCTAAGTCTAAGCCAAAACCAAAACACACAAGCCAACGAAATAGCTAAATGAATATAAACATATTCATCTATCTGTTCATTAGGAAAATACGCATTCCCATTTTCAGAAAAGCCTAACAACAGAAATACTAATAAAATAGGTAAAAATATGGACAAAAAATCACTTAACAAGAGAATCCCCTTACTCAAGGTAATTTGCATCCACTTATTCATATACTTCACCCTTTTTGTCTTGTCTTCGTAAATCTAGAATAAATTGTTTCATACGGGGATATGTATCTAAATCAAATTTTCTTGAAAAAAAATGACCGCTCTTTTTAGCAAAAAAAAGTTGTTTCTTATCTAGCTCGCTATCCGTCCAGGTATGCGGATCTCCATCCCACCAATTGATGTACCGTAAATTCCCCTGAAAATCATCAGGCTTATCTTCTAATCTATGTGATGAATAAATTTTATGCTGCAAACCTAATTTATTAATCATCGTTGGAATGAATATTTCATCACCAAACACCGAATTTTTAAATAATTTTCTAATTAAATCTCTATTATCTACTAATAATGCTACAGTTTCTTTATCTAGAGATAGCCAATTTGAAGCATAATCTACATTTAAATGATATTTTTTTATAAAATCAATTCCTAATAACTTCTGAATGAGTCTCTCTAGTTTTCTGTAAAGACTTAAACCCTTACGAAAAATCCTATTATTTACGCTTCTCGCACTAATATTCGAAAATAAATGGATATATTTTATACGATCATTAACTTTATTTCTTAACCCGATCTCTTTACTTACCAGTGATAAAAATATTTTTTCAGGGTTGTCTTCAAAAAATGAGTAAATTTCATCATTATTGGCTAATGGTAAATCAACACCAGATAATAAATGAAAATACTTGTAGTCTCTTGTATTAAATGCCCAAGAAAAAACAAACATCTCAGCTTCAACTTGAGAGCTCCCCCCCCAATGAATAGCACATTCTTGAGAAAAATAGATGTTTGACTCTTTCACCATCTTAGTAATCTTATTTTGAATTTCAGAAGAAAAATTAGATTTTTTATCTATGAGAATATAAATATCATGATATTTATAATCCAATAGAGAAACTAAAAATGCTAACTGTTCAAATTTACTATGAGCAATAATTAAATAAGCATGTTTATTATCCATTATACTTCCCATTTAAAGATAGTCTTAAAGGATGTTGTCAAGTCGGTATCAAAAACACGATATATGTCATTAATATTTTGAACAGGTTTATCTTCAAAAATAATATTCTTAAAACGATTTTGAACTCGTTTATTTGACATTATATTTATTGCTGTTTCAAAATCTGAACGACCAGATCGAGAAGAGCCAACTACTATCAATCCTTTCTCTAAAATATCACGAGTATTTACTGCAATTTTATTATCGCTTACCCCCATAAGAATTACAGAACCTTGTGGGTTAATATATTTAATAATATCATCAATTGCATATTCACTTCCTGTACCGCCACAGCATTCAAAGGCATGATCAAAGGAAAAATCTGAAGGAATTTCACTCGTTAAATAGGTTGAATCTACAAAATTAAACATATTTAATTTTTCATAATTACGCCCAATCACTGTTATCTTAACTTCAGGGAATAATGCATGAAGTACGGTCGCAGTAGTGTAGGATAAACTACCATCACCTATAATGGCAATTTTCTCTCTGTTTGAATGAGCTATACGGTTAAAACGTTCAACCGCATGCACGCTAACACTAACAAATTCAGATATTACTGCAATAGAGTCGTCTATATCGTCATATTTGACAACGCGATCTGGCGGTAATTGCACAACCTCTTGCATAAATCCATCGAAACCACTTGAAAGAAATTTTGTCCCTTTCATGTAATTCTCATAAAAATTTTCATCACTTGCTTCTGGCGGTTGGTTTGGGATCATTACGACTTTTTGGCCAATTTTAAATGTTTTTGTTGGATCTGAAACCACCACACCACATGATTCATGAATCAATGCCATCGGCAATTTTTTTGCTAAAATACTTGGCTCTCTCTTGCCTTGAAAATACCGCTGATCTGCATGACACAATGCCATATAAATAGGACGAATTAAAACTTTATCATTCTGATTAACTGAAATATCCTCATATTTAATCATGATATTTTTAGGCCGAACAAGTTGAAAAACTTGATTAAGCATTTACGCCTCCTCGAGCATTGCCCGGGCAATTTTAAGATCTGTAATTGTCGTAATTTTAATATTTGAATACTCGCCTTTTGCTAAGGCTACATTTTTTCCATTAATCACAAAGATTTTACATGCATCAGTTAAAATCTCTTTCTGCTCGTTAGACAACAAATGATAGAGCGATAAAAACTCTTTACATTTAAAAGATTGCGGTGTCTGGCCTTGATATAAGTATTTACGCTCAGGTATATCCGTAATCAAGGTATTATTTTTGCTTTCAACAATCGTATCTGTTGCTTCAACTACCGTATCGACTGCATCATATTGTTGAGCTAGCGCAATATTTTCTTTGATCGTTTTTAATGTTAAAAATGGACGAACAGAATCATGCGTTACAATAATGTCATCCTCTGTAATAGGACGTATTGAGTTAATCGCATGAATTACATTCTCTATTGTTGAATTACGATCGGAACCGCCTTCTGTGACAAGAATTCTCTCTGACTGAGAACTTAAGTATTTATCAATCAGAGCTTCAGTATAACTTATCCAATCAGGATGAACACCCAGTACAATCTTTTCAAATTCAGGGATAAGAAGAAATTTCTCAACAGTATGAATCAAAATAGGCTTACTACCTAATTCTAAAAATTGTTTTGGCATATCAGTAATGCCCATACGGGTTCCTTTTCCACCCGCTAAAATGCCCGCATAAATCATAATTATTTAAACCTTTTGGATAAGTTTTCTATTTAAAAAACTCAGTAAAGAAAAAAGAGTATACTTACTTGCTCGGAGCAATTTTAATTTTTTGCCATTCGTATTATTTGAAAAATAATCACTAATACTCTTTACTTCATCCTCAAATAGCAAGAATTCTTTTTTTGCATTTGAAACATCCTCTCTAGAAAGATGAATATTCAAATGAAGTGATATAATTTCTTTAATTAAATTTTTTAAAAGTTCCTTTTCAATCTTAGTCGCCTTCTTCTCATACCCATTAAAGAAATTAATTAATGCCAAAGTTACTTTTTTATGCATCTTTATATTTTTTATATAACTTGACATACTCACACTCTGTGTTAATGATCCTAAACGATAACGATAGATAGGCAATTCAAAATATGAAATAGTACGGATGTATGGCATTGGAAATGTGTTATATTCTAGGTCAACATAAAAACAATTTTCATCTATATGAATTCCATTTTCTTGCAGGATCTTTGTTTTCACAGAAATAGCGTGCATTTTAGGTAACTCATTAATTTCACTTAAAAAAGTCTCATATTCATAGCTCTTTCGATTATCATTTACGCTATATGAATACTCTTCCTCGGTATTTTTATCTGTATAAACCTTAATGAAAGGGGAAATTACCTCATCATCATTACACTCTGATAAATACTCAATAAGTTGCTCTAAATTATTCGATTCAACCCAATCATCAGCATCAATAACTTTAAAATACTTCCCTGTTGCTATCTTAATTCCAGCATTAATTGTTGAACCATGCCCACCATTTTCTTTATCAACAATAACAATGGTATTTGGGTAATTCTGTTTTAAATTTTGTGCTACTGCCAAAGTATTATCTTTAGAACCATCATTCACAATAATAATTTCTAATTTCTCTATATTAGAAATCGATAACATCGTTGGAATTGTTTCTAATAAATAATTTTCCGCATTATAAGATGGCACAGTAATTGTTAGTATCTTTCCCATTTTTAATTTGCCCTATTTTTTAATTTTATAATAAGTTTTTTGTATAACGTCTCACTAATAAAGAGAGATATAAACAATGCTTTTCTTTTTATAGTGAAATTTGGGGACATTAAAATAAAATATGAATTATTTTTTAACTTAGAAATTAGTTTCTTCGCTAACTTATCATACTTTTCCCTATCCTTAGATACACATAAAAGATCAAATACATAAAAATATGACCAAACAACCCTGCGCTTAGCACTATCTATTATCTTAGGATATTTATCTCTGACTATAGTATAATTTAGTCTATACGCATCAATAACATCTAAACTCTTTTCTGAAAATGGTTTTTTTGTAATACTATTATATCTATGATAGTAATAATATTTTCTTTCATTAGTTACTGAAATTAATTTACATTTATCCAAAAGACGAACAATAATAAAAGCGTCCTCAGATGTTTTTCCAAAATCATATCTTAAATCATTGAAAATTTGCTTTTTATATAATTTATTTACAGCTGTAACTGATGTGATTTTTGAATCTAACACCATTTTTATTGCTTCTTCAGGATTCAGCAAGTATGTTTTTACCTCATTTACTTGTTCATCCCTTCTATTTGCGTAGATATTATACAACCCACACATAGATACATCGGAATTATCTTTTTTAATAAGGTTATAAAGTGTTTCATACATATCAGGATCAATATAATCATCACTATCAATAAACCCTAAATATGCTCCGCGTGCCTTTTCTATACCAAAATTTCTAGCTGAAGAAAGACCGCCATTTTCTTTATGATAAACCGATATCCTTGGATCTTTTTTAGATAAACTATCGCAAAGAAAGCCACTGCTATCTGTAGAACCATCATCGACTAAAATTATTTCTATATTTGTATATGTTTGATTAATAATTGAATCAACACATTTTATAAGATATTGCTCTACATTATAAACAGGTACAATTATACTAATTAATTCATTGCTCATAATAAAATCTCGAGTGATTATTATTTATCTTGGCTATCTAAACTTATGATATTATATTGATGCGGAATACGCTTATCTTCGGGAGGCAGCTGCATATAGTTGTCACCATAAATTGCTTTAAGATATTCCTTATATTTTTCAGGTACCTTAATCATAATATTTTCAAAAGATAATGAAGTTCCACTTCCAAAATAATCTGTAGGCACTAATTCTCGTAACTTATATGCCCCCGTATAATTACCTGCATATCCTTCACTCATTCCATATTTTGAAATCGTTGAAATATAGTTTTTTTGCCAAAATGGATAACTTAACACTTTTTCAATATTAATAATCTCTGCTATTTTAATAATCAATTTCTCTAAGGAAGGTCTATTTTCTTTATTTTGATTAACAATTTTATTAAATTGGGATAATTGGACCATCATTCTTGAAAAAAGATAACGTTTTTCATGTAAATATTTTTTTATTGGATTACTCGGTAACCCATCAATCGGAAAAATATCAATCCATAGACTTTCTTCATGAGCAACATTGCTATATGTCATAAGAATTTTAGTTGTAGAATCTTGAAGATTCATAAACGCCTTAGTGAAGCTAGGCGTATTCTTCTCATTGACTAATTTATAAGGAAAATTAAACTCGCTAGGATCTAAACTCATTAATTTATTATAATCTTCCCTTGGCATACCAATATCAATATCATCATCCCAAGGAATGAAACCTTTATGTCTTACTGCACCTAATAAAGTTCCCCCTAGCGCAAAATAAGTTAACTGATGTTTTTCACACACTCGGATAAACTCTTTGAAAATAGCAAGCTCTTTTTTTTGAATGACTTGAATTATAGATAAATCTTCCGACACGGTTAACTCCTAAAAACTTTTATCGTATTTCTTTCCAAATAACTTAGCCATCAAAAAGCCCATCCCTTTTTTCCAAAGATTCACTTTCTCCATATACATAAATGTCACTTCTCTAGGAGAAATATTCTTATGATGAAGCCAAACATTAAACAATCTTTCACTTACTCTGCCAAATAATCTCGCTTCAAATGCCGTATAAGATGAAAGATCCATTTTTTTGTACATTGTCTGCAGAATAGGAAAAAGCCATTCACAATATTCATTTAATAATGTTTTTTTCATAATAAACATATTAAACATATAACCACTACGCTGTTTCATTACGACATCAAAGGATGGAAGGTAATCGGGAGTTCTATCTCCAATAATTTGTCTCGCTAAATCTAAATGAGTATGGTCAAAAGTATGTGCATAGTGTGAATATAGCGTTTCAATGTAGTATTTCCGTTTTGTTGGAACAATTACATCATAATTCTCAATTAGCTCATCCACATCTTGTTTAGACAGGATCACATCATCAATTTTAATGTCCGAAGTAAAAGCCATCTTCCGTTTTGTAAAAAAGCGACGATAATGAACCAAACCAAGATAATCAACATCTAGATTTTTCCAAGCCCAGTATATACCTGTTAATTCACAAAAATACGGATTTAATGTAGAAATATTCTCTCCTACATTATCTTTCTGATAACCTAAATCATCTTTACCTTCAGCCCCTACATGAACAGGCATATAAAGTTCTTTATCTCTAGGCTCATTAAAATTTTTATGTGTTGCTATAATGATTTTTACACTTTTCAAAATAATATCTCTTATTTATTAAGTTCATCTCTTACACATTTTAATGCCACTGCAATTACTTGGTGCATATCAAAATAGCGATACATGCCTAAACGACCACCAAAAATGACATTTTTTTGTTCATCCGCTAATTTAGAATATTGTGCATACAAACGGTTATTTCTTTCATTATTTACTGGATAATATGGCTCATCACCTTTCCCCCAAGTTTTGGAATGCTCTTTTGTAATAATCGTTTTAGGCTGAGTACCAAATTCAAAGTGTTTATGTTCAATAATACGAGTATAAGGCGTTGCAGAATCAGTATAATTTACAACTGCATTACCTTGATAATTCTCCATATCTAAAGTTTCAGTTTCAAACCTTAAACTACGATATTCCAATTCACCTAATTGATAATCAAAAAATTCATCAATCATCCCTGTGAATACAATTTTAGGATAAGTAGCTAAATATTCTTCTTTTTTTGCAAAAAAATCTACGCTTGTTTCCACATCAATATTTGGATGCGAGAGCATTTTCTCGACTATCTGTGTATAACCACCAATAGGAATACCTTGATAAGTATCGTTAAAATAATTGTTATCATAAGTTAAACGAACCGGTAAACGCTTAATAATAAAAGCAGGAAGTTCAGAGCAGGCCTTACCCCACTGCTTTTCTGTGTAATCCTTGATTAGTTTTTCATATATATCAGTTCCCACTAATGATATTGCTTGCTCTTCAAGATTTTCTGGTTCTTTACCATTTAGTACTTGGCGTTGTTTTTCAATTTTTGCTAATGCTTCTGCTGGTGTTACTACGCCCCATAGTTTATTGAAAGTATTCATATTAAAAGGCAAGTTATAAATTTCACCTTTATAATTAGCGATTGGAGTATTGGTATAGCGGTTAAACTCCGCAAATTGATTAACATAATCCCAAATTTCTTTATCGCTCGTATGAAAAATATGAGCGCCATATTCATGCACTTGAATACCTTCCATTTCTTTTGTGTAAATATTCCCGGCAATATGACTGCGCTTTTCAATCACTTTTACCTTTTTACCTGCAAGTGCAGCCTCTCGGGCAAATACTGCACCAAATAAACCAGAACCCACTACTAAATAATCATACATCGCTCTAAATCCTCTTAATCAGGTTGTAAATTTAAATTTTTTTATTACATCAGATAAAAACTTTTCCTTTAATAAGAAAAGAATTAAAAAATAAATTAAGAAAAATATTACTCCAGAAATTACAAGCGTTACAAAAAGTGAAAAATCCAAATACTCATCAAAAATCTTAGAAATAAGCGAGCTTGTAATAATAGCTAGAATAATTTTAACGTATTGAATTTTACTAAAGAGTATTTTTAAGTAATTTCTAACAAAGTAGCACTGCACCACCAATACAACTAATTCAGCAACAGTAGTTGAAATAGCAGCCCCCGTAGCCCCTAAAGTAGGAATAAAAAATAAATTTAACAAAATATCTACTACTGCGGCAATCAATACAGAAATCAATAGAGCTCCATCTCGTTTTAGAGGCAATAGCACCTGAATTCCTAGAATGTTAGTTATTCCAACCAGTACAACTGTTGCCATTACTATTTGCAAAGGTAATATTGATTCCACATAGTTTTCACCAGCAAGAACTAAAATTGTTTCTTTTGCAAAAAGAATAAAAAAGATAGCAACAGGTAGCGCTATTAACATAATAAAATTAACTGATTTATTTAGAGCTATACTAAACTCATCTAGCATATTATGTTCAATGTAATAAGATAATCGAGGCAATAAAACCACCCCTAAAGATGTAACCACCCCTAATAAAATTACTTTAACTCTTACTGCTGCATTATAAAAACCGACATCTGTATCGTTACGGATAAAACCAAGCATTGTTGTATCAGTATTTGTATAAATGGCTATAGCAAAACTTGTTAAAAACAGTAAAAACATCGGTTTCAAATGTCTTGAAAAATTATAATTTTTATAAATTTCGAATGGAATATAACTTCTTAGTTTAAATAAATTTATGATACTTGAACCGATCGTAGCAAAAACAGTAATCACACCAAATATTACGTAATCACTCTCTGTGTGCACAAGAATAAATGTGACAATCAGTGCAATACACCTAAAAATAATTGTTCTTACCGTAATATACTGATATTGTTCTATTCCCTTATAAAACCACTCCACACCTAGAATGGTAAAAAATATTAAAGAAGAAGTAATTACGATTAATTCTTTTTCTTGCCATAGCCTATCAGATATAAATAAGGATATGGCAAAAAGAATATAAGCAATTAACATCATCACTAAATTAATACATAAAATTTCTTGTGTGGTTTTAGCTAATTGAGTTTTATCATCTCTAGATTGTGCGATGGCTCTGACACCATAAGTGGCAACACCAAAAGAAGCAAACATAGTAAAGTACGTTATAAATGATGTTGCAAAAGCTACTTTCCCTGTCCCTTCTGGTCCTAAAACTCGTGAAACATAAGGAAACGTAATTAACGGAAATAGAAAATTCGACCCCGTTAATATTAGGTTCATAAGAAAATTAAACTTTATAGATCTAATTTTTTGCATACTAAATTGGCCGCTTATAATTATTGTAATAAGAAAGCAACAGCACCCAGTAGACATTAATAGAAATATCTAGCAATCTATCCTCTATCATACTATTAAAAGCAAGCATAATAATCACAGCAATAAATCGATAATCATTCAATTTTAAACGTTTGATAGTTAAATATGTGAATACAACGATAGAAGAGACAGTAAATACTATTCCATATCTAAACATAAATTGTAAGTAAGAAGAATCTACATAATTGTAGTCTTCCGTCATTTCTTGCACCGCACCTCCTAGGCCTATAAATTCTACTTTCTGTCCTAGAAAAGGAATTGAATATTCTTGGAATGCTTTATAACCTAGAATCAAGCGCCCACTTAACCCCTTATTTATATCAACAAAAATACTATTTGAAGGATCATAATAATATGATAAATAAAAAATAACTAAAAAACCGACAAAATACGTTAGGCTAATAAGTTTTATAAAAAATACTTTTTTAGCTATATTCTTAAAAAGCAAACCACAAGCATAGTAGATAAATAAAAATAAAACTATACTATATCCAGACATTCGAGCATCTGCAAATTCCAAAGCTAGATATACCGTAATAACAGCTAAAAAGAATAGAAAAAAATGATTAAATAATCTGTTTGGCTTCATTAAATATGCATAAGCAATAACTAAACTTTGAAGATAAGCAGCAAAAATAGTAGGATATCCTAAACCAAATGAATTCCTTACTTTAAGTTCGCCATCTCTAATTCGAGAATATTGAAGATTTGGAATTATATCTAATAATATAGATAAATAAGTAAATATTAGTAACAGAATATTAATTACAACAAAAGAAAAAAGAATATATCTAAAATTCACATTTCTCGCACCTAATACCAATGCTATAAGCGTTATTAATTGCCTATCTCCAGTATTAATACTTATAATAGAAATCAATAATATTACTAAAAAATATAAAAAAATTTCTTTAATAGAAAATGAATCAATTAAAAAAGTCTTAAGTACAAGAAAAATAATAACTCCAGAAAAAAGTATAATTTTTACTAGAGGATAAAAAGATAAATAAACAAACATAGAGTGATTTAAAAACGTATTGATAAGATAAAAAGAAAAACTTATCAAATAGAAAAAATTAGCATAGTAGCTATTATTTTTCAGATAATTAAAATCTCTCATATGTAAATAAGCCTTAAATTATTTACGCTCTAAAAAACTTCTGATTAATACAATCAAACAACCTATCAAAGAACCCAAAAATGCGCCAGCAACAAGCAAAATCAACCGCTTAGGCCAATCACGTTGAACCGGATAGTCTGGCTCACTTAAATAATAATATCCGCTAACAGCCCCTTCTTTCTCTACTTTTTTCTCTAATATATTTAATAAGTTAGCTTGTTTTTCAATATTATAATAATTCTGCGGATAGACTAAAGGTGCATTTTTCAAGGTATCAACCTGAGCTTGCAAGTACTTTTCCCCCAACATAAATAAATATGAGCCATCACGGAGTTTTGAATCACTGAATGGTACCTTCGCATCACCTAACAATACTTCTGGTACGCTTACGTTGCCACTTAAAGATTTTGAATAATCTTTAATCCCAGCTGATTTTGCGATATCCAATGCCGTTGTAAGATTTTCTAACTGAATTTGACGCACAGTTTCTGTATCTCGTTCAATCTTGTTTTTCTGAACATCTAATCCACTAAGCACCAAATTAATATTCGCTAGAAAGTCTTTTTTATTTTCAGCAAGCACCCATTGGTTTACAAATTGGATATAGTCTAATAATACATCCTGCGCTTCTTTTGGTGTCTCAGCAGCAAAACTAACATTCACACCAATTGAATTTGGATCTTTTTTAGGATCTGGTATGGTAATAATCAGATTTTTATCGACCAAATTAGATAACAGCTTTTGTTTAGCTTCTTCGGAATTAGCATTTTTGGCAGCATAAGTGTTAAACCAGGCAGATTGAGAAAAGAATGCCTCTTTCAAGCTACGTGAAAATAAAGCCGTTTTAAAGTCATTAAATACCTTTTCTGAAACTTTATCTTGAGAAAAATCTTTGATATCTAGAATAGATGCATATTCACTACGAAATGATAAATAATCGCCTAAATTGGCCACCTTGGGCGCAATTACTACTGATTTAGATGTCCATTGCTCTTTAGCCGTAAAAGCATAGCCTGCCGCAATGGCGGTACAAACGAAGGCAGATAAAATAATCCATAGTTTTTTCTTCCATAGATTTTTAACTAATTCAACCAAATCAATCTCATCCGACTCATTTAGTTTTTGATAACGACTATCACTCATTATTAATCCTTTCTGGTCAATTGAATATACTATAAACTTACCGCATTCTACCTGAGTTTCCCCATGCTAACAAGGGAATTAAAATAATCTTAACGAATGATGGTCAACTGTAATAACCCTATAGATTATTAACATAAATAAAAAAAGATACCACTTAAAAAGTGATATCTTTTATATTTTAAAATCAATTAATTATATATTAATCAAGAATAATACATCTCAAACTCAACTGGATGTGGTGTCATATTTAAACGTTCTACATCTTTACGTTTAACGCTAATAAATGCTTCAATAAAGTCTTTAGCAAACACACCACCTTGCGTTAAGAATTCATAATCTTTTTCTAATGAATTCAATGCTTCTTCTAGTGAGCTCGCTACCGCTGGAATATCTTTTAATTCTTCAGGTGGAAGATCATAAAGATTTTTATCCATTGCATCGCCTGGGTGGATTTTGTTTACTACGCCATCAAGGCCTGCCATCAATAGCGCAGCGAATGCAAGATATGGGTTTGCCAATGGATCTGGGAAACGCGCTTCAATACGAATTGCTTTCGGGTTGGTTACTGCTGGGATACGGATTGAAGCAGAACGATTGCTTGCAGAGTAAGCCAACAATACTGGCGCTTCAAAACCTGGCACTAAACGTTTATATGAGTTAGTGCTTGGGTTAGTGAATGCATTTAATGCTTTGGCATGCTTAATGATACCGCCGATGTAATAAAGTGCGGTTTCAGAAAGGCCGGCATATTTATCACCTTGGAAAATGTTTTTACCATCTTTGCTTAATGACATATTACAGTGCATGCCTGAACCATTATCGCCCGTGATTGGTTTTGGCATAAAGCAAGCGGTTTTGCCGTGCTCTAACGCAACATTTTGCACCACATATTTATAGATTTGTGTTTCATCCGCTTTCAACGTTAAGCTATTGAATTTCGTTGCAATTTCATTTTGACCTGCAGTCGCCACTTCATGGTGGTGAGCTTCTACTACTAAGCCCATTTCTTCTAAAATCAAACACATTTCAGAGCGAATATCATGTGCTGTATCAATTGGAGCAACCGCACAGTAACCGCCTTTTTTCAATGGACGATAAGCGTTGTTACCATCTTCATATTTTTTGTTGGTGTTCCAAGCAGCTTCAATGTCATCAACGGCAAAAGAAGCACGGTTCATTGATACATCAAAACGGACATCATCAAATAAGAAGAACTCGGGTTCAGGACCAAAGAATGCTTGATCTGCAATACCGGTTGAACGCATATAGTTTTCGGCACGAATAGCAATTGAACGCGGGTCACGATCATAGCTTTGCATGGTCGTTGGTTCATAAATACTACAACGAATAGAGAGAGTTGGGATCTGCGCAAATGGATCGACTACCGCAGTCTCTGCGATTGGCATTAAAAGCATATCGGCTTTGTTAATGGTTTTCCAACCTTCAACAGAAGAGCCATCGAACATTTTGCCATCTTCAAACATATCTTCATCAACAAGGCTAACTGGGATAGAAACGCCATGTTCTTTACCTTTAATGTCGGTGAAACGAAGTAGCGCGAACTTAATATCGTTCTCTTCGATCAGTTTGAATACGTTGGCATTTGCATTTGCATTTGGCATAAGGAGACCTCTATTTTGCTATGTATATAATCTTTATAAAAATTAAAAAAGTATTATAACGCAACCGCTTGCTCTTTTCATGGGATTTATTTTAAACACCAGCATAGCAGAGTAACGAAATATCGTGTATAATTTTTGCCCTTTCGAGATTCTCGTAGGGTGAGTTTTACTCACCAATTAAACTACTTGGACTATTCGGTGGTATAAAAATTCCACCCTACCAAACTTAAACTTTAAGAACGTAATAAATGAAAAACGACATTGATATTAATAAATTGCGCAATATCGCAATTATCGCCCACGTTGACCATGGTAAAACCACCCTCGTTGACAAACTTCTTCAACAATCCGGTACATTTGAATCAACTCGTGGTGATGTTGATGAACGCGTAATGGACTCAAACGATCTTGAAAAAGAACGTGGCATTACCATTCTTGCAAAAAATACCGCAATTAACTGGAATGGCTATCGCATTAACATCGTAGATACTCCAGGACATGCCGACTTCGGTGGTGAAGTAGAACGTGTGCTTTCTATGGTGGACTCTGTACTTTTAGTGGTAGATGCTTTTGATGGCCCAATGCCACAAACACGTTTCGTAACCCAAAAAGCCTTTGCTCATGGTTTAAAGCCAATTGTAGTTATCAACAAAGTTGACCGTCCAGGCGCGCGTCCTGATTGGGTGGTGGATCAAGTATTCGATTTATTCGTTAACCTTGGTGCAACCGATGAGCAATTAGACTTTCCTATTATCTATGCATCTGCATTAAATGGTGTCGCAGGGCTTGAACACGAAGATTTAGCGGAAGATATGACCCCGTTATTTGAAGCGATCGTTCAACACGTTGAACCACCAAAAGTGGAGCTTGATGCACCATTCCAAATGCAAATCTCACAATTAGACTATAACAGCTATGTGGGTGTTATCGGTATCGGTCGTATCAAACGTGGTGCAATCAAACCAAACCAACCTGTAACGATTATTGATGGTGAAGGTAAAACTCGCCAAGGCCGTGTGGGTCAAGTATTAGGTCATCTTGGTTTACAACGTTATGAAGAAGATATCGCTTATGCTGGCGACATCATTGCGATTACTGGTTTAGGTGAATTAAATATTTCTGACACGCTTTGTGATATCAATGCGGTTGAGGCTTTACCTTCATTAACCGTTGATGAACCAACTGTAACCATGTTCTTCTGTGTAAACACTTCTCCGTTTGCGGGTCAAGAAGGTAAATACGTGACTTCTCGTCAAATTCTTGAACGTTTAAACAAAGAGTTAGTTCACAACGTGGCATTACGCGTGGAAGAAACACCAAACCCTGATGAATTCCGTGTTTCTGGTCGTGGCGAATTACACCTTTCTGTATTAATTGAAAATATGCGTCGTGAAGGTTATGAGCTTGCGGTTTCTCGCCCTAAAGTAATCTATCGCGAAATCAACGGTAAAAAACAAGAGCCGTATGAGCAAGTGACTATCGACGTAGAAGAACAGCACCAAGGTTCTGTTATGGAAGCATTAGGTATCCGTAAAGGTGAAGTTCGTGACATGATGCCAGATGGCAAAGGTCGTGTACGTTTAGAATACATCATTCCAAGCCGTGGCTTGATCGGTTTCCGTGGTGAATTCATGACGATGACATCCGGTACAGGTTTACTTTACTCCAGTTTCGATCACTACGATGACATCAAACCAGGTGAAATCGGTCAACGTAAAAACGGTGTATTAATTTCTAATGCAACTGGTAAAGCATTAGCTTATGCGCTATTTGGTTTACAAGAGCGTGGTAAATTAATGATTGAAGCTAACGTAGAAGTTTACGAAGGCCAAATCATCGGTATTCACAGCCGTACAAATGACTTAACCGTAAACTGTTTACAAGGTAAAAAACTCACCAATATGCGTGCATCGGGTAAAGATGATGCCATCGTATTAACTACACCGGTAAAATTTACACTTGAACAAGCTATCGAGTTTATCGATGATGATGAGTTGGTGGAAGTGACTCCTGAATCGATCCGTATCCGTAAAAAACTCTTAACGGAAAACGATCGTAAACGTGCAAACCGTACGACAACCAGTACGAGTACTCACTAATTAAAAACGTTCGGAAATTTGACCACACGTTTAAACAAACAAAAGGCGAACATGATGTTCGCCTTTTTATTTCATGATTAAAACTAGCCTAATCGTACTCTCTCACCACCAAACTCATCAAGTAAGTTTTCCGTCAGCTTAGATAAAATCCCCGTCATTAATACAAAATCAGCATCAAAACGCTGTGCATAATCTTCTTTTAAAATATCCGCATTTTTCTCACGCACTGCATCAGCAAATTTTAAGCGTTTGAGCGTACAATCTTCATTAAACACAAAAGTCAGCGTATCTTCCCATTCCAATGCGAGCTTACTCACCACTTTTTTGCCATCTTGTAAAAGCGCAAGAATCTCTTCATTTTCTAATGGCTGTTTCTTACAACGGATTACACTGTCTTCTTGGCTTCCACGCAATTCAGCCTCTTCTAATGCCATCAACCAATGCGGGATTTTTTCCTGCACAATCCAATCTGTTAAAATGGTCGAAGGTTCATTGGCAAAAGCCAACGGCACAACGGGTAACGAACCAAGTGATTTACGCAATAATGCTAAGGCATCTTCTGCACGTTTACTGGATGCAGCATCGACATGAACAAGGTTGTTCTCCGTATCAATCCATACGGCAGTTTGCTGATTTTTAGTGAATGCACGTGGTAATAAATTCATCACCACATCATCTTTTAACGTTTGTTTTTCCGTTTTCTTTAATTTGCGGTTTTCTTTTTGCTCTAGGCTTTCAATACGTTCATCTAATTCACGTTTCACCACATTCGCCGGCAATATTTTCTCTTCTTTTTTCGCAACTAACAAAATATGTTTACCCACCGAAAAATACAATAACTCGCTGCCTTTTAAGGGACTCGTCCAACCAAATTTACTTTGATCTTGTGAGCCACAAGGATGAAATTCGCAATCTGACAACTGGCGTTGCAATTCATTAAGATCCCAATCTAGGGGCTTAGTCAGCCTATATGACATTAAATTTTTAAACCACATCGTAACACTTCCTTCATAATAGGGTAAAATACGCGACATTGTAGCCCATAAACTCACGGGAAAAAATAATGCAACAGAAATTAATTGCCTTCATCGGCGGTGGCAATATGGCACAAGCGATTGTGTTAGGTCTATTAAAACAAGGTTATCCAGCCGATAAAATTATTGTGAATGATCCGAACGAAGAGAAACGTGCTTTTTTTGCTCAATATGGCGTCGCGGTTTCTACAGATAACAATCAATCCATCACGCAATCTCAAGTAGTTTTATTTGCCGTTAAACCGCAAGTCCTTGCTGATGTTTGCAAGCCATTAAGTGCGGTTGATTTTTCTGATAAATTAATCATTTCTATTGCTGCGGGTATTTCGACTGCTCGATTAGCCGAACTCATTCCAACAGCAAAATCCATTGTTCGCGTGATGCCAAATACGCCTGCATTAGTGGGTGAAGGCATGGCAGGCTTATTTGCGGACAAAAACACGCCTGAAATTGACCGCACTTTTGCGGAAGATTTACTTTCATCTGTAGGAAAAACCACTTGGGTGACGAATGAAGATCAAATGCATGCAGTCACTGCCGCATCTGGCAGCAGCCCTGCTTACTTCTTCCAATTTTTAGAGGCTATGCAACAAGGCTTAATAGAAATGGGCTTAGATGAAAAGCAATCTCGTGAGTTGGTACAACAAGCTATGTTAGGCTCGGCGAAGCTAGTGAGTGAAAATCCACAAACTGCCCTTTCGACTTTACGAGAAAATGTCACCTCAAAAGGTGGTACCACCGCAGCCGCATTAAATGTGTTCAATCAACACCAATTTACCGACATCATTAAACAAGCGATGCTGGCCTGTGTGGCACGCTCACAAGAAATGGAAAAATTATTCT
>ULQY01030315.1_pt1 | contig 20089 bp, 17 predicted proteins | sample 1954671 | NCBI WGS metagenome assembly ULQY01 (sample SAMEA4835660, study PRJEB28245) | human gut metagenome | biome: gut microbiome; material: fecal sample | place: Denmark | collected 2008 | reverse complement strand
TTTCTATAAAAGTGTGTCAAAAGGTGTGTCAGTCTTTTATTTCATATCATAGAATTGTTCCGGAACCCCTATAAATAAGCATTCTTCGGATTATTTCTCATCCACCACCTGAAAAATAAAAAATTTAAGATAATAGCTCTCCGGCACATTCGCAGAATTTGCCCACAAAATCGGATGATCCGGCGCCTGCGTACGGAATTCCACCTGACGTAGCCGTTTGTGTGCCGCCTTTGCAGCTTCCTTCACCGTCTTTGCCAGCAGTTCCTGTGTCATAAAATGGGAACAGGAACAGGTTGCCAGGTATCCGCCGTCTTTTACCAGCTTTAACCCTTTCATATTGATCTCCCGATAACCTTTGATGGCATTCTTCGTGGCCTCACGGGATTTCGTAAATGCCGGCGGGTCGAGAATGACTACATCATACTTTTCTCCGGCTTCTGCCAGTTTCGGAAGCTCGTCTAGTACATTTGCACAGCGAAAATGTACCGTATCTTCCAGATGATTACGCACGGCATTGGCATTTGCCTGCTGCACCGCATATTCCGAAATATCAAGTCCCGTCACATCGGAAGCACCTGCGATTCCTGCATTCAGTGCAAACGTTCCCATATGTGTAAAACAGTCCAAAACTCTCTTTCCTTTACAGATCCGCTGCATTGCCAGCCGGTTATACTTCTGGTCCAGGAAAAAGCCCGTCTTCTGACCATTTACCACATCGACCAGATAGTGCACGCCATTTTCCGTAATCTCCACCTCTGTATCAAATGTTTCCCCAATAAATCCTTTCACCTTCGGAAGTCCTTCTTTCCTGCGCTCATTGGCGTCACTTCTCTCATAGACTCCACGGATAGAAATACCGTCCTCTTTCAGTACCCCTTTTAATAATGAAACGATTGTTTCCTTGAACTGCTCCATACCGAGTGCCAGACATTCCACCACCAGCACATCCTCATACTTGTCAACCACCAGTCCCGGCAAAAAATCCGCTTCCCCGAAAATCACACGACAAGAAGATGTATCCACCGTTGTCTTCCGGTATTCCCAGGCATTCTTTACACGCATACGAAGAAAATTCTCGTTAATCTCCTGATCCGCATGACGGGTCAGCATGCGGATACGGATCTTCGAATTCTGATTGATAAATCCCTTTCCCATCGGATATCCGTCAAAATCATGTACCGTCACCACATCTCCATTGGTAAATGTCCCCACAATCGTATCAATCTCATTATCAAAAATCCATGCGCCACCCGCCTTGATCGTGCGGCCTTCTCCCTTTTTTAAAGTAACAATTGTATGATTCTCCATCTTCTTTTCCTTCCTGTAAATATTTTCTTCATAGAGATACCATGTGCGATGTCGAACATTTGAGGACATATACACAATATCTTCTTTTCGCTGTCCCAGCTTCGTTTTCGTTTGGGACATATACACAATATTTCTTCTTTTATGTCCCACTTTTATTTTCGTTCGGGACATATACATAATATCTGCACTTCTATATCCCATTTTTAACGCTTTCCGGGACATATCAGTGGAAACTTTTTCTATATATCCCACTCTGACTCTTCTTCGGGACTTTTCAACTTAAAAATCTTCCATATATCCCTGCCCTGTCTATCTTAGAATTTTTTCTCTCAAATATCTTCTATATGCCCTCTCCCTGTCTACCTCAGGACTTTTTCCCTTAAAGTGTACCACAGAATAATTACGTTTTCCAGCACTCCCCATTGTTTTTGAAATCCATAAATGTTATAATGTTGTTAATAAATTAACGAAGTTGTTGTATTTCTGTTCACAACTTCACGCTAAGACATACAAGGAGGTCTTATACGAATGGATTTTTCAGAAGAATACAGACAGAAGCTCGTTTCAGCAGACGAAGCCGTAAAAGTAATCAAATCCGGTGACTGGGTAGACTATGGCTGGTGTACCAACACCGTAGATACACTGGACAAAGCACTTGCCAAGCGTACCGATGAACTGAAGGATATCAACCTGCGTGGCGGAATCCTCTTAAAACCGCTTGCCGTATTTGAGCGCGAAGACGCCGGCGAGCATTTTACATGGAATTCCTGGCATATGTCCGGAATCGAACGTCATATGATCGCACGTGGCTGTGCATTCTACAGCCCGATCCGTTATTCCGAGCTCCCTCGTTATTACCGTGAGCTGGATTGTCCGGATGATGTGGCAATGTTCCAGGTTGCTCCAATGGACAAGCATGGATACTTCAACTTCGGGCCAAGTGCTTCCCATCTTGGTGCGATGTGTGAGACAGCCAGACATATCATCGTAGAAGTCAACGAAAATATGCCGCGCTGCCTTGGCGGAACAGAAAACGGTATACATATTTCCAAAGTCAATGCAATCGTAGAAGGCTCCAATCCTCCAATCGGAGAACTCGGTGCCGGCGGTCCTGCTACCGAAGTAGACCAGAAAGTTGCACAGCTGATCGTAGACCAGATTCCAAACGGTGCCTGCTTGCAGCTTGGTATCGGTGGTATGCCAAACGCAGTCGGTTCCCTGATCGCACAGTCCGACTTAAAGGATCTTGGTGTTCACACAGAAATGTATGTAGATGCATTCGTAGACATTGCCAAAGCCGGAAAGATTACCGGTGCCTGCAAAAACATTGACCGCTACCGTCAGGTATATGGTTTCGGTGCCGGAACCAAGAAGATGTATGATTATCTGGATGAAAATCCAGAACTGATGAGCGCACCTGTCAGTTACACCAACGATATCCGCTCCATCGCAGCACTGGACAACTTCATCTCCATCAACAACTGTGTAGATATCGACCTGTTCGGACAGATCAGTGCCGAGTCTTCCGGAACCAAACACATCAGTGGTGCCGGCGGACAGCTTGACTTCGTTCTCGGTGCTTATATGTCCAAAGGTGGAAAGAGCTTTATCTGCTGTTCTTCCACATTCACGGATAAGAAAGGTGTTATGCATTCCCGCATCCGCCCGACCCTGGCAGAAGGTTCTATTGTCACAGACACCCGTGCAAATACCCACTATGTCGTTACCGAATATGGCATGGTCAATGTAAAGGGATTATCTACCTGGCAGAAGGCAGAGGCTCTGATTTCCATTGCACATCCGGACTTCCGTGATGATCTGATCAAAGAGGCAGACCAGATGCACATCTGGAGACGTTCCAACCGATAAGAACACCGTTTGTTCACAATTTATTCATATTGCAAAAAAACCTCGTTTTTAACGGGGTTTTTTTATAAATTTTACCTCTTGTCTTTACTATCCTTTTTTAGTAATCTATAGTTCGAGTAAAGGAGAGGTAAAGATGAAGAAATTTTTTAGTATTATCAAAGAAAAACTATTCACCAGAGTTGAAAAACAACATTCCGAAGCTTACCTGCGTCGGATCTCATTTCTGAATAAATATTCCCTGCTGTTCCACATGTTGATATCCTGTGGGATCGTATTTATGGTGGAGGTTCTTTCCCGAAGGAGTTTTCTCTCGGCATGTTCCTTCGTTGGGATGCATACCGGTGCATTTTTTTATAATGCCTTTATTGTATTTGCATCCTTAAGCTTTGTTTATCTGTTCCGCAGACGTGCATTCTGGCGGATCATTATCAGCGGTTTCTGGGTGCTCCTTGGAATCATTAACGGATGCATCCTTTCAAACCGTGTAACACCATTTGGCTTTACAGACCTTAAATGTATCAATGATCTGTTTGCCATGAACAATACCAACTATTTCACGGCAGAAGAAGCTACCATCGTAGTCATCGGGCTCGGTCTGTTCCTTCTGTTTTGTGTTGCGCTCTTCATTAAAGGACCGCGCTATCAGGGCAAGACCCATAAAATTGTTGTAGTAGGTGCCATTGTATCGGTACTGTTTGTCGGTCTTCCTGTTACAACCTCTGCTGCACAGAATGCCAATGTTGTTGCAAGTTACTTCTCCAACATTGCACAGGGATATGAAAACTATGGTTTTATCTATGGATTCTCTTCGAGTGTGGTAGACCGTGGAATGAGCAAGCCGGATGACTACTCCGAGCAGAAAATTGCTTCGATTGAAAAAAATGTAAATGACACAAAAAAAGAAACAACTGTCACCAAAAAGAATGCACCAAATATTATCTGTATTCTTCTTGAATCATTCTGTGATCCGGATGAGATCAAGTTTCTGAATTATAATCAGGATCCGATTCCTACCTTCCACAATCTCGAGAAGAACTACACGAGTGGTTACCTGACAGTTCCGGTTGTTGGCGCAGGAACCGCAAACACTGAGTTTGAAGTTCTCTCCGGTATGAGTATGCAGTACTTCGGAACCGGCGAGTATCCGTATAAAACAATCCTGAAAAAGACAGACTGCGAGAGCACTGCTGCTGATCTGGCTTCCATCGGATATGGAACCCATGCCGTACATAACAATGGCGGTAACTTTTACAGCCGTGTCAATGCCTTTTCCATGATGGGATTTGATACTTTCACCAGCAAGGAACTGATGAACATTCAGAGTTATACGCCAAACGGAAGCTGGGCTACCGATGATATTCTTGTTCCTGAAACAATCAAAACCTTAGATTCCACTCCGAATCAGCCGGACTTTACCTACACCATTACCGTAGGTACACATGGTGATTATCCAAAGACTCCGGTTATCGCAAATCCGGTATATACCGTCAGCGGTGTGGATGATGAAGAAAAGAAAAACCAGTGGACTTATTACGTCAACCAGTTAAATGAAGTAGATACATTCCTGAATGATCTGATTACAGAGCTCTCCAAGAGAGATGAAGATACCATCGTGGTAGCGTTCGGTGATCATCTTCCAACCATGGGTCTGGAAGACTCCGATATGAAATCCGGTGATATCTACAAGACAAAATATGTTACATGGAATAACATGGGATTAAAGAAGCAGGATGCAGATCTGTATGCATACCAGCTGATGGCAAGCATTACGGATTCCACAGGTATTCATGAGGGAACCATCTTAAATTACCATCAGACCCAGATGAACAACACAGACCACACTGCATATCTGGACGGACTGGATAATCTTCAGTATGACATTCTTTACGGAAACCGTTACTGCTATGATGGCAAAGACAAATACCCTGCAACCGACATTGTAATGGGAATTGATGATGTAACGGTATCTGAGACGTCGGATTCCATCGGCGGATCGGAAGTGTTTGTCTATGGAAACAACTTCACCAAGTGGAGTAAGGTATTTGTAAATGACGAGAAAGTCAATACAACCTTCAGCAATTCCGGTTGTCTGATTATTCCAAAAGACAGTGTCAAAGACGGTGATACCATTAAAGTGTGCCAGATGGGTTCCAACAGTACGATTTTCCGTGAATCCAACACGTACACATACAAAGATCCTGCTGTGGAAGAAACCGTTACGGGAACAGAGTCGGACAGCAATACCGAATCTACAGTTTCAGAAAGCCAGAAATAAGCAAAAAAGACCTGCCAGTGAATTTATTCACTGACAGGTCTTTTCTTGTCTTAAATTGTCTTTAGCGCATCCATAGCGGCATCCAGATACGGATTTTCCATCTCATAGAATGCACCGGCATCCGCAGCTTTCGCATATGCCGGATCCAATGGCAGTTTGCCTAAAACTCGGGTTCCTTCTTTTGCGGCAACTTCGTCAATGTTGCTTTCTCCAAACAGTGCGATCTTCTTTCCGCAGTCCGGGCATTTCAGATAACTGAAATTTTCCACCAGTCCAAGCACCGGTATATGCATCATATTTGCCATATGGAAAGCTTTCTTTACGATCATCTGTACCAGTTCCTGTGGAGATGTAACAATAACGATACCGTCCACCGGAAGGGACTGGAACACGGTAAGCGGTACATCACCTGTTCCCGGTGGCATGTCCACAAACAGATAGTCCACATCGCCCCAGACAGCCTCATTCCAGAACTGTTTCACAGCCCCTGCAATCACAGGTCCTCTCCAGACAACCGGCGCTTCTTCATCTTCCATCAGAAGATTGATGGAAACGATTTTGATTCCTTCTTTTGTCTCATACGGATACATTCCTTTTTCGTCACCGATCAGCTGACCGTGTGCTCCAAACATCTTTGGAATGGACGGTCCGGTAATATCGGCATCCAGAATTCCCACTTTATATCCTGCTTTCGCCATCTGTACCGCCAGGGAAGAAGTAACAAATGATTTACCGACACCTCCCTTTCCGCTGACCACTCCAATCACATGTTTGATATTGGAATATGCATTCATCGCTTCGAGCATACTCTGCGGATTCTGAGAATTATGGGAACATCCCTCACAGCTTTCTTTGGAACAGGATGATGCTCCGCTGCAACTTGAATTTTCTGGCATAATGATAGCCTCCTTGTTAATTATTTAATGATTTATTTATATAGACTGCCCAGTCTTTGGAATGGGTAGTATATGAAATAAGCTTTTCCGATAATTTTATCTTTGCTGACATAGGTATGATCCCAATATCTGGCATCATAGGAATCATTCCGGTTGTCTCCAAGCACCAGATAACTGTCTTTGGGAACCTCAAACTCAAACGGTCCGGTTGCCTCTGTCCATGTCTCTTTCAGGTAATCCTCCTTCAAAGGAGTCTCAGAGTCATTGATATAGATTTTCGCATCCTCAATGGTAACCTTTTCTCCCGGCAGACCAATCACACGCTTGACGTATTTTTGTGTTTCGTCATCCGGGAACCGGAAAATCACGATATCTCCTCTCTTCGGTTCTGAAAACTGATACGCCAGCCGCAGCCCGAACAGGTCATCGCCCGGTTCAATGGTATGCTCCATCGATCCGGTCGGGACTGTTGCATTGATGATCACGTAATTCTTCAAAACCATCGCCAGCGCGAAGGCTGCCAACAGAGTGACTACCCAGCTGAGCACTTCCCGCAGAGGCGAAGAAGCTTTCTCCTTTCCCTCGCCCTTTGGATCATTGTCCATCTTTATTTCTTCTGTTGACATTTCTTTTTTCTCTTCCATAATCACTCTACTCTCTTGGTGCAAACCACCAGTCAATAAAATCTTCCCTGCGGAAAACCAGTCCCACAAGTCCCAGATCCACACGTTCTTTCTGTGTCAGGGTCTGCGCAATAAATTCATTCACAGATACATCAAAATCGCCTTCCAGGCACCAGATACAGCTCACTGTCGGCACATTCTCCTGATTCTTCCAGTCATCCACAAACGAACCGCCGAAATCAACAATCTTATTCCAACGATGCTGCGTATTGATAACCCGCTGCTTGATATTCTCATAGATGACCTCCATCATCCGGTGAACTTTCGGGTGATACATCACAGGCTCAAGAATCCTTAAGAGTCGGTGCTTTGGATTGACACGCAGTTCCAGCGTTCCGTTTGCCGTATTCGTCACCATACAGAAAATCTCGTTATCCGGAAATGTTTCCGGCCGCAGATGATACTGATAACGATATGGTACCACACTTTTTATCATATGAAAATCTGCATCCATTTCTTCATATATAACACCCGGACATTCACTGCTTATCACATAGTGCATACTGCCCTGATAAGGCGCCAGAAGCTGGCAGAACAGATCCCGGTTCTTTTCGAATACAATCAGCTGGTATTCTGCCAGAAAACGCCGGAAATCCATAATATGGTTCTGCCTGTAATATGTAAACAGCCCCTTGCTGATAAATGCAATCCTTATGCTTTTTCCGGTATAACCCTGAATAATTGTTGCAACCGGAAGTTCAATCTCTCTCCCTTTTAAATAAACTTCCACTGTGACAGCTTTGCCAAGCAGCTGCATCTCTTCTTCATACTCTGTCAGAACCGGCTGCTGTCCGCTGGCAATATACTGGTTCAGTCCCAGCGGATTGGATGCAAAATGTTCTACAATCCGTCTGCCGATCAGCCTGCGCAGCTCCGTCAGATTTTCATCATGCGCCACATCATCCCTTGCCAGCCGCAATGTCAGGAATTTTTTCCGTAAATGCAGATGATACGTCATATGCCTGAGCCACTCCGGTTTTAACCCCAGATCTTTCTTTTCATCGGTCACAAGAAACCCCTGCTGATACAGGCAGGATGTCCCGATCAGTCCCTGATGTTTGGAATTATAAATCCAGATACACCCCTCCATCAGTTCATCCATGATACGAATCGATATGATTCCAAGAATATCCGCGAACGGATTGTCCATGATATGATTCTGTTCCCGCAGCGTCACGCTTTTTTCATCAAAGGAAATCTGAATGGGAAATGGCTGATACAGCATATAGTGCTGTACTGCGTGCACCAGCCTCTGAAGGGACAGATTCTTCGCATATTTCGGCCGTAACACCAGCGTAATTCTGGTTCCGGACTGTTCCCGGTTGGAATTGATATATTCCATCGTTTCCGCCCCTTCAATCCATTTTGCGGTAACCGGCTCTAACGACTGGCGATCCGTAACATTCCACGCGGTATTTACCGATTTGTCCTTTCTCGACTCAATCAACAGTGCCCGTGCAACCATAAATCCGGAAAGCATACCGACTCCAAACTGCGCCACCGGTTCATAATGAAGCTGCTGTGCGGAAAAATCCTCGCTCTGATAAAAACTCACGCCGATTTTGGCAACATACTGCTCAATATCCCTGGCATTGATTCCGATTCCGTTATCCTCAAACACCAGACGCTGCGTTTCGGAATTATACTGAATGGAAATTTGAGGAGAATACGGATTTCGCATGGAATTTAAGGCTCTTGCCTCCTCCATCTCCAGAAACTCTGTTCCCCAGCTCCATTCCAGCGCCGCCCTGGTATTGCATGCATCAATGGCATTTTGAAGAAACTCCCGGATATAAGCATCCGGATCTCCGTAAAACTGCGTACTTGCAAAGGTCGATATGATATTTTCCTGATCCATACCTACTTTGCACTGTTTCATAGCTGTTCCTCATTTAATAAAATTGCCTGAACCACAAACCGCTTATCTGCCTCTTTGCTCACACAGGTTGATAAAGTCAGCAGATGACTGTCCACCGAAAGCTGGATTTTTTCCTTTACCTCCGGCGAATTCTTGGATTTTTTCACAATGCTTTCAAGATAACTTACACGTCCCTCTTTCGTTGAAAAGTCATTGGTGTGCAGAATATGTGCATCGTCCGTCTTATATGCCGCAAAAATCTCATACACGAGCACCTTTTCCTTTGTATACACATATATATACGGAAAATTGTTAAAAAATGTCTGGTCTTCATAGTTGTGGAGAGAAGCAAACATTGTGTCATTACGCATATTGTGCCCATACACGACGGTATCAAAATCCGTAAACTCTTTACTGTTTGCCTTCTCTGTATAAATACATCCAGGATATCCCCTGGTACCATTCATATTGTATTTCAGATAATAGGAATCATCACTCGGATGCTGTAACACCGGATAATCCACCCCGGTTCCCGGAATGTAGATCCATGCGTAAATATCCTGATTGACTCCCTTTAATTTTTTCCAGTTTAAATTTTTCTGTGGAATTTCTATTCCTTTTTGTTCCAGTTCGCTGTCTTCGGTCTGCACTTCCCGTGCCACATTCTCCGTCTCAGTCTGCGTATCTGACGGAATATGGATCTGATTATCATTCACCTGATTCTGCAGATCATTTACCTGGGCAGAAAGCTTTTCATATTCTTTCTGTGCATTCTTCTGAACCATCCAGCTTCTTCCAAATATTATGAGTACCACGATCAATACAACTGCCAGAACAATGGTCAGAATTTTATAGATATTGATCGTTCTGTCGTTCTTTCTTTCCTGTCTTTTCATAAAATAGTTTTCTTTCTTTAAAATTGAGGCAGGGCGGCAGATTCCATTCCACCGCCCTCACGTGATGCCATGCATCACCGATCCATAGACCTACATGCTAAATAAAATTGTATCCAGTGAGATTAATTCTTACGTGCTTTTCTTCCGCATACAACAATACCTGCTGCCGCAAATACTGCAACGAACGGAAGTGCCGGAAGCGCTGCCCCGGTTTTTGGAGATGTCTTATAGGAAACAGATCCGGAAGCTGATGTTCCTTTCTGACTTCCTGCTCCACTTTTGCCATTGACACGGGCAGAAGAACTCTTTGTGGAAGTATTCCGTACGGAATTCTTTCCATCGGTATAACCATCTGTATAACCGTCGTCATAATCATCCTCGAAACTGTCCTCTCCATCGTCATAAGACTGTGGATAGTTTACTGTCACATTCTGATTTACACTAACCGGATTGTACTGGTTATTTGTCTGTGAGTTGTTGTTTGTCTGGCTATTACTGTTTGTCTGGCTGCTGCTGTTGGAATTGTCATTTACATTGGAATTTGTATTTGATCCCTGAGAATTTTCATCCTTTGACGGATCTGTTGTAACGGCAGGGTTCACATTTGAACTGTACCTTACAACTATAACCGGTGAAAATGAATACAATGTAACCGTAACTTTGCCATTGGAAACGCTGTCCGGCTTTACCGTCTGCCAGCTTCCGCTTTTTAATTTATGTAATACATAAACATTGTCTCCAGCCTTAATTCCACTTGCACAAATCGTTACTTTGATTCCTTTGGATGTATTCGTTGCAGACGGAACACTGATATCAGACATGGCCATGACGGTTGCACTTCCGTTCTGTGCACTTGCCACAGCATTTGCCTGACGGTTTCCCTCGCGGTAAACATCTTTGTCCACACCCTTGGAAGAAACCGTGATAAGCTCATTGTTTGCATTATAACCGCTGCTTTCAACGGTTGTTGCCTTATTCAGCTCATTGGTTCTTTGAACCAGTGCCGTATCACTTGTTGGTGATGGATCTGCAAACACGGTTGTGCCCATTGTAAATACCAGCATCATAGCTGTCACAACTCCTGTGAAAATTTTCTTTTTCATCGCAATCTACCTCCTTTCCACGTAATATAAACTGCATGTAACTCTATCTATATCAAGTGCGCGCGCACTGGATACCTTATTGTACGGGTGTATAAAACACCTTCATAATGAGTTCTTCCATGGCATCTTCATCGACATGGTACTCCTCATACCGTTTCCCGTCAATCGGCTTTCCCTCCACCGTTTTTCCGGGAACCGTATACATCTGGTCTTCTGAAAAACCGTAATTCATCAGCTGCTCAATCATACTTGTGAAATCCACACTGGTTACCAGATAATCGGAAACAGAATTGTAAATTTCTGTCACCTGATCCGGGTTTTCTGTGGATACTTTTTTTAATTTATCCATATAGGCAACAATATACTGTTCTTCGCGCTGCAGACGCTTTGTTGCACTGTCATATTCTTCGGTATCCCTTCCATGCAGGTAATAATAAGCCTGCGTCCCATTCAGGGTTACTTTTTGCCCTTTCTTCAAATTCACACCGGCTTTTGGAAACGAAATATCCTGCTGTACAGTCACTTCCACTCCTCCCACAGCATCATTCATCTGTGGGATTCCCCCCATATTCATCGCAAGATAACCGCTGATCGGAATATTTTGAAACAGGCCGGAAACCGCATCCACGGTTTTGCTGCAGCTGAGGCGCTTACCGTCCCCGAATGCATGCTGCAGACAGATCTGAGTTTTAAGCGGTCCCATATCAATACCTTCTTCATCACACAATTCGATATCTGCCATCGTGTTTCGATTGATGGAAATGACCTGCAGCTGCTCTGTTTTGTTGTTTACAACAAGAAGAAACAGTGCATCGGACTGCCCGCCTTGGGTATAATCGCTGCTTTGCTGTACCGGACCATCGATATCAACCCCCATCATGAGGTAGGTTTTGATATCTGTATTATACAGATACTCTTTTCCCTGATAAGCAACTACACCCTCCTGCCACTTTTCCTGACCGGAATCCTGTGTGGTATCTGTCTGCCCCGCAACCTGCTGCTCATAAGAATTTTCTGTATCATCTGCAATGTGGAAGCCGGCATTTTCCGCCTTCGTTTTGACCCCTGCCACAATCACAAGTGCAAGAATCACCACCATCATTCCGGACATAAAATACAATGCATTATGAAGTTTTGTCGATGGTTCATGCATTCTTCTCATGATGTTCTCCGTAATTTCCATAATAGCTGCCATAATAGCCGCCATAGTAGCCACCCTCATAGCCGCTCTTCTTCATCCGTACTTTGTTCAGTACCGCACCAAGTACCCTCACTCCGGAAGCTTCCATCTGCTTTTTGACCGTCTGGATCAGACGTCCGCTTGCCATGCCCTGGGCAATAACAAGAATCGCACCATCACAGTGTTTTGCGATCACTGCTGCGTCGATTGCAGCTCCGATCGGTGCACAGTCAAGCAATACATAATCAAAATGTTCTTTTGCAAAATTAAGTAACTCGGTAAAATACTTTTTTTCCAGAATTTCTGTCGGGTTTGGTACTGACGGACCGGCAAAAATCATAAACAGGCCCGGAATCGTTGTACCGTAAAGTACGTCTTCGAGTTTTTTCTGTCCGGACAGAAAATGGGATAATCCGTAGATTTCTCTTCCATCCGAAGCCACTGCCCGTAATCGTCCCACGTATACGGATTTACGCATATCGGTATCGATCAGCAATACACGTTTGCCGGATTCCGAAAAAGAACGTGCCAGATCCATCGTCACGGTACTTTTCCCTTCGTTTGGCATGGCAGACGTCACAACGATGGTGCAGATATCATCTCCGCAGAACTGGATATTGGTTTTTAATGCCCGGAGTGATTCTTTCATCGTATAATTTTGTTTTTTCAGATTCTCAAATGTTACCGATTTCATTTCTTTTTCTTCCTTCTCTTACGCTTGCGCTCTTTTTCCCCATCGTATTCGGCTTCTTCCAAAGGAAGCGTACCAAGAACATTCAGCCCCAGCTTCCTTTGTACATCATCTGCATTCATAATCGTATCATTGAACAGATAAGCCACCACAATAACCGCAATCGCCAAAAACATGCCAAGTATTCCTCCGACCGCCGTATTTTTCATGATATTCGGGCTGACCGGTTCTCCGTCGGAATATCCCTTTTGAATGATATTCGGTGCATCCTGATCCATTTTCTGTTGGATAAAGGCCACACTGACACGCGCAATCTCATCCGCAATCTTTTTTGCCATGGATGGGTTTGCATCGCGCACCGTAATCTCGAGGATTCGCGAGTTGGAAGGATTATTCAGGGTAACTTTTTTCTTCAGGGAACTGTAGGTCTCGTCCAGTCCGAGATTCTCAATTACCTGCTCAAGCACGGGACGCCCCTCTACGATAACCATATAATCGTTTGTCAGACTTGTACCTGTCTGTATATCCGCAAGACTTGTAATCGACATGCTTTTGGACAATACATAAAACTGGGATGTTGACTCATATTGCGGCACCATTACAAACCTGCTGATACAATATGCGGTCACGGCTCCGATAATCAGTGCAAACAACACCCATTTCCAGAAAGAAAGGATCTCTAAAACGAGATCTTTCAGATCAATTTCAATTTCATCATCATTTTCAATTACAATACGTTCCTGTTGTAACTGCTGCTCCATATCAATGCTCCATTACTAACTATTTCATTTCTCCGGTCAGAATCTTTGCCGGATGATTCACCAAAAGCTGATCCGCATATTCCCTGCCAAATTTTTTTTCAATCAGCTCATAGCATTTTCCCATATGATTGGCACGGTTTTTTATTCCATGACTGTCCGATGCAATCGCATCCACACATTCTGCCTTCAGCATCTTTTTACAGTATTTCTTTGGACCCATACCCTCAAGTCCGAGCACCGCATCCGCATTCACCGTAATCCATGCCCCAAGATTGCGCAGCTCCTCTGCCAGCTGCAAATCTGCAAGTGCTCCATACCGTTCCACATGTGCAAATACCGGAATATATCCGTGCAGAACCAGTTCCTGCGTCATCTGGTAAATATAGGCATATTCACTGTCGTGCGAATACTCACACAACACATACCGCGAGCCGGCCATTGTCCGGCATCTGCCACTGTCAAGTGCCTCGACAATATGACTGTTCACATGGTATTCGGTGCCCAGTGCAAGATAAATTCCAAGTTTCTGTGCATACGGCTCCAGAATACGGAAATGTTCTTCAATTTCTTCCTTCGGATAAGCAAACATGCCGTGCCGGTAATGCGGTGTCAGGATCATTGCAGAAATGCCCTGCTCTTTTGCTGCCTCAAGCATCGCCACAGATTCTTCTATTGTTTTTGCTCCGTCGTCTACTCCGTACAGAAGGTGACAGTGAATATCGATCATGGTTTTCCTTGCCTTTACTTTTTTATACCTTATTATACTATATCGACCATTTTCTTGCAATCTTTGAGCCGTTTTTCCCTCTTTTGACACAACTTTTTGTATTTCTCGGATTTCCACAATTGATTTCCCGGCAAACATAGCGTATAATGGTCATGAAAAGCGAATAACACTTGACAAACTTCGGTTTTCGGGGTACGCTTATATGAGTCCATATAAGGACGGTACAATATTTGACCATCAGGCTCAGGCGGTGAGAGTACCGCACGCATAAACAAGTAGGTTTTATTCTCTGAACTGTCAGTATTACAGCTCAGTATGTCATAGATTTCATTGATCTGTTTTTTACAGCAAGCGCGATTGTCCAGCGCAGGGATTTGTTTTCACAACATGACATGCTGCCTGTTGAAAACGCAGTACAGCAGATGCGGACTATTTGGATCAGGAATTCCTGCGGAGGGTTCCGGTATCCGTCGTGTGCTCACACCCCTGCCGGAGAGGTTAAACTCCGGAACTGCCTAGCAAGTCCGAATACAATTGAACAGAACAAACATATATTTATCTAAAAACCCTATGCATAATGCATAGGGTTTTTTGTTTCTTCTTTTCTGTTGTCCATTACAAAGTAATGATTCCAAGTGCATTTAATACCGAACTGAATAAAATCAACAGTACCAGTATCGGTGCAACATACTTGATCAATACAATATACAGTTTCTTACTCTTAAATTTCTGTGTGGAAGATTCCACTTCATCCATAATCGTCTCTGGTTTCACAATAAAACCGACAAATACACAGGTCAGGAATGCCACAATCGGCATAAGGACACTGTTGGATATAAAATCGAAGAAATCCAGAATACTCATTCCGTGAATGGAAAACCCACTCCAGATTCCAAATCCAAGAGAAGACGGAATTGCCATCAACACCGTATAAACGGTTACACAGACCGTAATAAATTTACGGCTCTTTTTTGTCTTATCCACGAAAATGGAAACCACTGTCTCCATCAGGGAAATGGACGATGTCAGTGCAGCAAACAATACCAGCACAAAAAATACCGTTCCGATCAGGTGTCCTCCCGCCATACTGTCAAACACTTTTGGCAGTGTAATAAACATTAGTGTCGGTCCTGCCTTCAGCGATACCTGATCTCCACCGGAAAACACAAACACGGACGGTACAATCATCAGTCCTGCCAGAAATGCAATTCCGGTATCAAAGATTTCGATATTCCGCACACTGCTCTCTATATCCTCATTTTTCTTCATATAGGAGCCATATGTAATCATAATGCCCATCGCCAGCGACATGGAATAAAACAGCTGTCCCAGTGCCGCCAGGAAAGCATTCGCACTGATCTTGGAAAGATCCGGCTTTAAGTAGTAGACAATTCCTGCCCCTGCTCCCGGACGGGTCACAACAAATACCGCAATAATAACGGAAAGAACTACCAGAAGCGGCATCAGCACTTTGCTGATATTTTCAATTCCTTTATTTACGCCAAGCAGAATCACAACCGAAGTGGCAAGGATAAAAATTACCAGCCACATCACCGGTTCCCCGGTCTTTGCAATAAAATTTGAAAAATAATCATCTGCTGCCGCTGCATTTCCGCTTCCTGTAAGAAATGCCCATGCAAATTTGATGACCCATCCACCGATCACACAGTAATACGGAAGAATGATAATCGGCACAATGCTGGCAAGAATTCCAATAAAACCGCACTTTTCATGCAGTGTGCTGAATGCATACAGTGCACTTTTCCCGGTTTTTCTGCCCAGTGCAATTTCTGTGATCATAAGTGCAAATCCAAACGTAACCGCAAGGATCACATAGATCAGTAAAAAAGAACCTCCACCGTATTTTGCGGCAAGGTAAGGAAACCTCCACAGATTTCCAAGTCCGACAGCAGATCCCGCAGCGGCAAGAATAAAGCCCATTTTGCTGGAGAAACTGCTGCCATGTTTTTTGTGTTCGTTCATAACAGCCCCCTTAATCATAGTTTCAGGAGGCAGACCGTTTATAATTTAAACCGATATCCGACTCCCCAGATGGTCTCAATGTACTGCGGCTTGTTCGTATTCATCTCAATCTTCTCTCGAATCTTTTTGATGTGTACGGTAACCGTTGCAATATCACCGATAGATTCCATATCCCATATTTTACGGAACAATTCCTCTTTTGTAAATACATGATTTGGATTCTCTGCCAAAAAAGTCAGCAAATCAAACTCTTTTGTCGTAAACTGTTTCTCTTCTCCATTGACCCATACCCGGCGCGCCGTCTTGTCTATTTTAATGCCCCGGATCTCAATGATATCATTTTGTGGCATATTGCTGCCGATCAGTCGCTCATACCGTGCCAGATGTGCCTTCACGCGGGCTACCAGTTCACTCGGGGAAAATGGTTTTGTCACATAATCATCTGCCCCCAGTCCGAGCCCGCGAATCTTGTCAATATCATCCTTTTTTGCGGAAACCATAAGGATTGGTGTATTCTTTGTCTCACGGATCTTTTTACAGATTTCAAATCCATCCACTCCCGGAAGCATGAGATCTAAGATAAACAGATCAAACTCCTCATGCAGGGCTCTTTCGAGTCCTTTGGTTCCGTCATTTTCAATTTCCACTTCAAAGCCACTCAGTTCCAGATAATCTTTCTCCAGATCTGCAATAGCCACTTCATCTTCAACGATCAGTATTCTGCTCATTTGCTGTTACCTCCTGATATTTGCGTATTACAAAGTACATGGTAGTGCCGGAATCTTCTTTGCTGGTTGCCCAGATTTTCCCTCCATGATCCTCTATGATCTTTTTTACAATGGAAAGTCCGATTCCGCTGCCACCGGTTGCCGAATTTCTGGAAGCATCCGTCCGGTAAAACCGGTCAAAAATATACGGCAGATCTTTCTGTGCAATTCCTCTTCCATCGTCTTCGATTTCCACCTGAATAAAGTCCCCCACATCCTTGATACGGATATTGATGAACTTTTCTGTTTTATTCATATATTTTACGGAATTTCCTATAATATTATTGATCACTCTGCGCAGCTGCTCCGGATCTGCAATAATCTGGGTATCCGGCGTTGCATAATTAAAATAGGATAACGCAATCCCCTTTGCTTCCAGATCCAGTCCGATTTCTTCCACGCAGTCTTTAAAATATGCGGCAACATTCAGTTTTGCAAAGTCATACGGAATACGGTTGGTATCAATTTTGGAATACAATGTCAGTTCATTGATCAGCGTATCCATTTCGTTTGCCTTATTATAAATCGTCCGGATATACTTATCGAGTTTTTCCGGAGTATTGGCAACGCCGTCCATAATGCCTTCCGAATACCCCTTTACTGCCGTAATCGGCGTCTTCAGATCGTGGGCAATGTTGCTGATGAGTGCACGGTTTTCTTTTTCGTTGCTAAGTTTTTCCTCCGCATTATCCTTCAGACGCTGACGCATCTGTTCAAACGTCGTGCAGAGCTCACCGATCTCATCGTCGCCCTGGGTATCCAGCGCAAAATCCAGATTGCCTTCCTTAATATTCTCCGCTGCCACCCGCAGCTTCTGGATCGGTGTGATCATGCTCCGGTAAATCCACACAATCATCATAACCGCCGTCAGTAACAGGATAATTACCACGCAGATAATTCCCCATACAATAAACTGGCGGATTTCCTGCCCGGTAGCGTCAAAGGACGTGACAATATATGCCGTGCATTTTTCTCCCGAATCCAGCTTGAAATCTACCTGTTTTACCAGAATTTCATCATCCCGGTCGATATATTTGTCCACCCCCTGCCGGGAACTGTTTTCCCCATATCCCGGAAGTTCCGAAAGGATCTTTTCATTTTTGCTTCCACCGTTGAACGAAATTTCCTCTCCGACCCTTACAACCAGATAAGAATATTTCTGCTTCAGATCCTCATTGATCTCGGTGAGATACGAAGCATCTTCCATTTTCGAAGGGGACAATTTGATTGTCTTTTTGATCTTTTCAAAATCCAGTGCCGTATAACGGTTTAACAGCGGCACAGAATTGATAATACTATAGGCATCCGCATTCTTAATGCCATACGTCTGCTCGATCACATGCGACTGAAAATTACAATAGGCGCTGATCGTGGCAATCGCCAGGATCGATGGCACAAAGATAATAATACAGAACGAAATGATCAGTTTGGTTTTTATCTTCATTCGTATTCCTTCCCTGTAAAAAAATAAGACACAGAACAAACTCTGTGTCTTATTATATCATTCTTTTATAAAAAATTATGTAAACTTTTCATAAATTAAAGGTACTTCTTTAAAGCCTCTGCCTTGTTTGTTGCCTCCCATGGGAGATTTAAGTCATTGCGTCCGAAGTGACCATAAGCAGCTGTCTGACGGTAAATCGGACGGCGCAGATCCAGCATCTTGATAATTCCTGCCGGACGAAGATCAAAGTTCTCACGTACAATCTTTACCAGCTCATCATCTGCGATCTTTCCTGTACCGAATGTATCAACCATGACAGAAGTAGGCTGTGCAACACCGATGGCGTAAGATAACTGAATCTCACACTTATCAGCAAGACCTGCTGCAACAATGTTCTTTGCAACATAACGTGCAGCATATGCTGCGGAACGGTCAACCTTTGTGCAGTCTTTTCCGGAAAAAGCTCCACCGCCGTGACGTGCATATCCACCATAGGTATCAACGATGATCTTACGACCGGTCAGACCTGCATCTCCGTGTGGTCCGCCGATTACGAAACGTCCGGTCGGATTGATAAAGAATTTGGTATCTCCATCGATCAGCTCCTTTGGAAGGATCGGATCAAAGACATATTTCTTAATATCCTCATGGATCTGTTCCTGGGTAACGTCCTCATCATGCTGGGTAGATAAAACAACTGCCTCAAGTCTCTTTGGCTTTCCTGCTTCATCATACTCTACAGAAACCTGTGTCTTTCCATCCGGACGAAGGTAGGTAAGTGTTCCGTCTTTACGAACCTTTGTAAGCTGTAATGCCAGCTTGTGTGCCAGTGAAATCGGATATGGCATAAATTCCGGTGTCTCATTGGTTGCATATCCAAACATCATTCCCTGATCTCCGGCGCCGGTATCCAGATCATCTGTCAGCTCGCCCTCTTTTGCCTCAAGTGCCTTGTCAACACCCATGGCAATATCTGCGGACTGCTGATCTAAAGCTACCATAACCGCACAGGTATGTCCGTCAAAACCGGTCTTTGCATCGTTGTATCCGATCTCGTTTACAGTCTTTCTTACAATTGCAGGAATATCAAGAGTTGCCTTTGTTGTAATTTCTCCTGTAACAAGTACGAAACCGGTACAGCTTGCTGCCTCACAGGCTACACGGCTCATCGGGTCCTGCTCCATGCATGCATCCAGAATGGCATCTGAAATCGCATCGCACATTTTGTCAGGATGTCCTTCTGTAACGGACTCTGATGTGAATAATAATTTTTCCATCGCTTTTTGTTTCTCCTCTCTTGTTTTATACAGAAATAAAAAAAACCGCCTCGCAGCGGATTGATCTAAAGATAATCAAATCCCCTTATTGTTCGATTAACTCGCTCAGGCTGGCACCTTCCAAAACCGGGGTTGCCGTGACTTCACAGATCCTATGTATCTCCATCACTCTGAATAAGAGAAAGCTTACAATATTAAATTTGAAATATCCAAGTGCTACCATACTCCAGTTTCTTTCATCTGTCAAGCCCTAAAAGATTGACTTTTGTGCGAAATAATTCTATACTTTTGTATATACGTTACATACGGAGAGATAAAATATGATAAAAATTGAGACAAAACAACTACAAGAAGGTGCCATCCTTGCACAG
>ULQY01025654.1_pt1 | contig 20555 bp, 16 predicted proteins | sample 1954671 | NCBI WGS metagenome assembly ULQY01 (sample SAMEA4835660, study PRJEB28245) | human gut metagenome | biome: gut microbiome; material: fecal sample | place: Denmark | collected 2008 | reverse complement strand
CTCACGGCGAAAACAGGGGTTCGATTCCCCTACGAACTGCTCCTTAGATTTCTCTGAAATGCCTTAAATACTAGGCTTTCAGAGATTTTTTATTTTTCTCTGATTTGTTTACACTTGTTTACACTTTTTAAATGCACACATTTTTATTCGCGGCATGTTCAAGTTTATCTTCAATTACACGATCTGTATTCTGATCAAAACAGTAATTGTTCAAACTTGTCTGTTCATCTTCATGACCAGCTTGCTCTCGAATAGTATTGATATTTATCTTTTGGTCGAATAACGAAGATATATATGTTTTCCGTATCTTGTGACTGCTTTTCTTCATTACGCCAGCTTCAACACACAAGTCAGTCAAATACTGACTAAAAGCAGAAGTAGTGCCACGAACACATCCTTGACTTTTAATAAATATAAAATCTTGGTCATAATATCCATATTCCATATTTGTTTTTTTAATCTGTCGTAAAATCTTTTTGGCAGAATCATTAAGATAGACCTTACGATCTCCTGCAACAGATTTTGTGTATGGAACAATTGTGTAACCATTAGAAATAGATTTTAATTCTCCATCAATTTCTTTGATTGTATAATCTTCAACTTCCATACGTTGAATATGAATATAATTATCTTCAATATCAGACCATTTAATTGCACAAATTTCTGAAATACGAAGACCTAACTGAAAATTTAGTAAAATCATCAATGGAGTAGTACACCAAGGATGTTCTGCAATTTTCTTTTTTGCAGTCTCACATATCTTTTGTTGTTCATTAACAATAAATACCTGAGTATTACTTTTTGGTTTTTCTTTTCGTGTAAACAAGTTCGATTTAATTCTTACTCTGCGAAACGGATTATCTTTTAGTAAGTTCAATTCTGGTTCGCAAGCATAATCTAAGCACTGTCTCATAATAATCGACATATTATAATATTGCTTTTTTGTCAGCGAATATTTTTTAATTAAATTATGTGCCCATTCATTGAGAGTAAGATAAGTTAAATCTACTAATGCAATTTGTGTAATACTAGTATTTTTATAATATTTATCCCAATCAACTAAAATACGTCGAGCGTAAGATGTAGCATTAGTCTGAGAAGCCTTATATTTAAGCCAGAGAGGAAAAATAGTTTCAAGGGTATAAATATTCTCCTTGATGTATTTTTCGTCCTCTACAGCCGAATATGAGACTATAATGGCATCTTCTAAATCGTGTAAGTGTGTTTTTGCAATTAACCTCCTTCCTGTTTTTTTAGATGGATCAAGAATAGTTGTTTTCCAACGACCATCTTTATCCTGAAAAATCTTGTACTTGTGTTGAGATAATAATCTCTGTCTTTCTGTTTCTTTCATTTTATTTCGTACATCATCAAGATTTATCATACCTTGACTTTGTAGAAATATCAACATATCGTTTGAATTTATATCGTTAATTTGTATCACTCCTTAGAAAATAGAAAATATAAGAAAATAGGGTAGTATCAAAAATGATACTACCCTAAAATTATTATTCTGCTTTTATTTTAATAGCTTCCATTCTTTTACCGATCCCAAGCGTACCTTGCAGATTCATATAATCGCTCGCCCAGCCGATTGTCTGCATATGGCAGCATACTTTAGCTCCATGAATTTCGATAGCTTCAATTCGTTTTCCTTGTCCTGTTGTACCAATTACAGTGTTTTTATTAATGACTCCGTAATCTTTCCAACCGATACCCTGAATATGTGCTTTAACTGATATCTTCTTTCCACATGGATCAATTTGAATAGCTTCAATTCTTTTAGCCTGTCCTGTTGTTCCTGCCTGCTGACCTTCAGTTTTCCATTCTGACCAACCATAAGTCTGTTGGTGAACACGATATTTAATAGTTATCAACTGAGAATTTACCTCCTTTGCAATCTGTCCATGAAGATTATATAAATAATCACCTGGACAAGCTTTATTGGCGAACCATCTATGAACGGTCATATTCTGTTTATCAACTTGACCAATTAAAGACTTATCACCTTTCCATTTTAACTCTTTAATTCCGTTACGCTTGCATATATCTACCAATAATGCAATTAAAGACTTGTATGCTTTGGCAGATACATGCCAACCTGTACTTGCGCCACCATCATTGGCTACCTCAATAGTAACTGCACGATTATCGTTAGATGAACTACTAGATGCCCATGAGCGATCTTTCTCTTCTACATACATGCCGACTCGACCATCAGAATCAATGCCGTAGTTAGCACTTGCTTTTGCTGTCTGAAATACGTTACCACAAGTTTCAACAGATAAATTGCCAGCCATGCAATGAATCGTAATTGTATCAATTGCATGATTTCTACCTGTCGTTTTATAAGGACTAATTTTTGTATAATTAACTAAATTTGAATTACTCATATATTATTCCTCCTTAAAATAAAAAAATAACAACTACAAAAGCCCACCAAATTTGGTAGAGCTAAAAATTTATATAAACCTCTTTCAAAAATATGTAAACTAAATTAAATATGGATTCCTAGACTCGAATAAACAAGACAAAAATTGTTATATATACAATATAAAATATATGGAATTTTTATCAATGCAGAACCGATCTGAAATTAAATGGAAGCTATCAGATACAGAGAGTTATTTAGTACAATTCCTAAATGATGGACATATAGGATATTTCCACACCACAGATGGCGAAAATAATTGGCAGACAATATTTATGAAGTAATTGCATCATATATGTCAATCACAATTCCAACATTTGCTTTAGATGCTATTGTTTTAACCATTTTTTCGATAGATTGTTTACTCCATCTATCTCCAAAACGATTTGTGAATAAAACATTACTTGAATATTTTTTATTTACAAAGATAAACAATTTCAAAAGACCAAGGTTTACTATTAGTACCATCCACAGTAGAAAAGGAATCCCACCATACTTTTAGTTCTTTTCCATCTCTGTCCATACCAAATCTAAGTGTTTGATTACCTGAATTAGTTCTTTGAACTCCAAAATATTTTGCAGATGCTGGAAGGTCACTAACTATTACTGAATTATTATTAGTTCCAGGAGTTATTATTAAATCATAACAATATAAAATAACGACATTACCAAATCTTATATAATATGCGTCTCCTTTAGCTACATATGCAGATGATCCAAGAGTACCTTTTCCTTCAATATAATTAATTGCATAACCATTTACTGCACCTGCATTATTAGCATATCCTACAGCCATACTATTTCTAGGAATCCATTGTATAGGATTTGTTCCACCATCAGCACCTAAATAATAATTTTTATTTCCACTTGCTACATTTTGTACTTCACAATTACCTATATGTGTTGCTTGATACACAGTCTGCGAACCTATATTACTTGTCGTTATTGCGGTATCGGAATCTTGTTTATTCGAGTCTAGTGTACTTAACGCACCTGTGACAGTACCGTTGCCAATAGCGGAAATATCTGTCGTTCCCATCTTGCTTAGTAGCCACCGAACATTCTTAACGGCAGTAGAAATCTTATTGAAAAGTGATTTATGTGTTTCGCCAGATGTGATTACAGCAGGAGCAGTAGAATCACCTGTAGAAGAATCACCTGAAACAAAGGTTGTTAAAAGATTCGCTGTATTATATGATGCATTGAATTTTGTATTTTCACCATCAAATGATATAAAATTATTCATATTACTACTATTATCTTGTGTAATGTTACTTAATTCAAATGGTGTATATGGATGTATATCCATCTGCAATGAATTTTTTACTCCAACAGAAGAATAGACACCTTGAGCCATTACAGAAGAATTGACATCTTTGTTACTATCTTTTGTATTATCTACATTACCAAGCCCAATATTATCTTTGGATATAGTAACTTGTCCAGTCTTATATTCAGTTTCTTCACTTCCACGAACACCAGTAACACCACCATTTTTGTTCCATTTTTCTCGTTCGGAAGCGGTAATATGTATAGTGTCATTACCTGTATGCGTATCAAGTTCGGACTGATTTGCTTTTGTACCAATAGCTTTATTTAATGCTTCTTCTGTTGTCTTACTAGCTGTAATAGCATCAGAAACTTCTTTTAACGTGTCCATTGTTTCAGGTGCACCATTGATGAGATTTGCAATTTTTTGATCCGTATATTTATTTGAGTTCGCATATGCAACATCAATTGCTTTTTGCTGTGCAATTGAAACAGGTTTATCTTTGTCTGATGTATTATTTACACTATCAAGACCAAGATTGCTTGGTGTAATATTAATATCACCTTCACGATAATCAGTTTCGGCATTACCTTTTACACGAGAGAATACAAATTTTTCTCCTTTAAAGAATACTTTTTTTGCCATATTTTTATTTCCTTTCTGAAAAATTGTATAAAAAGAAGACGGTTATTATTAACCGCCTTATTAATGCGTCACTACTTCACAAAATAAACAGTATTAGAATCAGGTGTGATCTTGTTATAGTCCGTCTCTGTCTTTATAACTGCGTTCACAGCACCAACTTCCGATGCTGTGTAGCTTGGTTTTGTACTCAACTTTGCCCACGCATATACATCCTTGGCATTCCTTGAATCTGTCAATCTTGAATCTGTATTTTTAACATACCCAATATCATCAGTAAATTGACTAAGCTTAGAATAAGTAGTATCCGTAAACTTTGCATTTGCTGGCACATTGCTGTTTACAGTATGTCCATTGACAGTAGAAGCGTTACCACCATTTGCAAGCATACTCGTAGGAAAATCTGTAATATCTGATTTACTATGTTTGTGACTTTTCTTCGCAAAATAAGAGAAGATGTTATCAATCGTACGAGATAAAACCAGAATTTGTTAAAACACTCATAAATACCTCCTTTATATTATTTAACAAAATAAATTGTTCCATTATTTTTCTCAATCGTTGATAACTGGTCGTATTCTTGTTGCGTAAACAAACGTGTTTTATTATTCAGTTTTGTATCGATTGTGTTGTATAATGTTGTTGTTTTATCCATATAAGATTTTGCGGAATCCATATACTTTTTTGCATTAGCTTCTGCCGATGAAGCAGATGTCGCTTTTTGCGACGAAATGTTTTCACTTGATTTGGCATTCACCTCGGATTGTGCAGCATGTGTTTCTGACATTTTTGCAGCAGAAGCCGATTTCTCTGCTGCATTTTTATAAGATAAAGCATTTGATTCACTAGACGCACTTTTTTGTTCACTTGCTTTCGCATTAATTTCGCTTTGCTTTGCATTTTTTTCAGATGCGAGTGTATTAGTTTCACTTACTTTTGCTGCATCTTGTGAATTTTTTGCTTGAGTTGCATAAGTTTTTGATTCATCATATTTAGAAGTAATATCTAAGAGAATATCTGAAAAAGTAGAAAAGTCACTAGAACTCTCTACATCATCCATCGTGACAGTGGATTTGTCTATATTAATATAGCCAGTGGTAGTACAAATAATTGCCTTCGTAGATGTATCAAAAAGTTGTAACTGATATGGAATCCTACGACCAGCAATAACTGTAATGTTCCGATCAAGATCAATTACTACTTGATTATTCTGTATAACACATGATTTCATGATCACTGTGTTGTCAGGCTTTTTTAGTTCCAAACTTGCCGATATATTCTCAAGAGTAATAGGAGTTCCTGCACGTGTAACAATTATATGTGCTTGACGACCAACATCATATTGTTTTGCATATATTTCCTCATATACTTTGGTATCGAGGATGTCAATATATAATTCTTGAATATCCTGCATTTAAAAGACCTCCTTTCATTTACCACTCAATTTTGCACCAATTAATATAAATAACTTCTGTTGTGTCTAATTGGCGATTTAATACTGCATATACTTTTCCATTGGATATCGTTGTTCCCTCAACGTGAGCGTTACATGTATTTCCATCTACATTCGTTACAAAATATACTGCCCTGGCTGAAGCTGTTACATTAGATAATTCAACAGAAGTGCCACCAGCTCCCTTACAAGCACAAGAACCAGTTCGAATTCCTTTAATCAATGTTGCATTTGTTCCACATTGAAATTTTGATACATTAAGTCTTGATGTTTGTATTAGATTCGAAGCAGTTAAATTAGGAGTCGATATTACACTTTCACTTCCTTGAACATTAATATCCTCTGTATTCACGCCAGTACAATTTATATATCCACCAGCTTTCGTACCAGTGTAGCTCAGATCAGTTCCAAGTGACCATCCGTATCCACGATCGCCTTGTTGATTATAAATTGACAAAGAAGATGGAGTAATTTTTACGTTACCATAAGCACTCCCTTCTTCTGTATGTCCGTTATCACCATATCCATAAGATAAACTAATAATTGCATCACTTTCATTTGTTTGGCTATTGCCAATATTTAGAGTTCCACCTGTGATATTTGCTTTATTCATTATAACAGTGCCATCAGGAGTCACATTGAAATTATCTGATTTAATACTGATATTTTTACCAGACAGATTAATCTCACCACCAGATAAAAAGTTGATTGTCTCTTCAGCGGTTAAATTGATGCTATCCGCACCAATTTTCACTATAGTACCTTCGTTTGCTTCAGTACCAAGTTTAACTGTAGCAAGTCTGCCGTTATCATCAATCTTCAAAACAATCTCGTCATTTAGCTGAGAAATAGCACTCGAAACGCCTGAAATTGCCTCGTTTGAGGTTATATCCAAGCCAGAGCCATCCCCACGTAAATGAAGCCCCCCTTTGGTGTCTACCCATAGTATTTTTCCGTTATTATTTGACAATGAAATCAACGTTTCTTCGTTTGGGTTTACCACAAAAGAATTAGTTCCATTACTGATTGATAATCCATTTTTGTCGAATTTCAACGAACCTCCATCATTATAAATTCCAAGAGCTTCACCAAGCAAAAGTTTACCTATAATTGTTTCACCAAGTACACCATAAGCAGACAACATATTACCTTGATGTTTTGGATCTTCATAATGGATTTTTCCGATTGCAGCTTTCACGGTCTTCCAATTATCATCTGTGATAGCAAGTGTATTATTTACAACCTTTAATTGTTCTGGCTCATATTCACCAGTTATATCATCATAAGTTCTGGCAAGTAGTCCATGATTGTCATACGTAATACTTTGACTATCTGAATCCCGAATGGCAACAGCAGTAGCATTCATCCCATGTTCAACCCATTCCGATACAGTTTTTCCTGTTTCTTGTGCATTCTTTGCTTGTCTTTTAACAGACTCGTAACTACCAGCCATAGATTTAGCACTATCTAATACTGATTTGATATCAGAGATTCCATCAGAAACTTTCAAAACAGAAGAGAAATCACACGAGATTTTAGAAAAATCAGAATCTTTAATTGTGTAATTGAGTAATCTTAATTTATAAATATCGTTATCACAAATCACACGAATCCAATTGCCACATTTCCATTGGTCTAATACATCTTTAAACTCATCAATTGTCCATATGTTACCAACATCAGTTGACAGATCTACTTGTAATTCGCTTGCCTTTACAATTTCCTTTTGTGCAACTTCTAACAATTCTTCAGCTTTTGATAATATCTCTGAGTTAGATAATCCGTCTGAAATATAATTGTCATTCTGATATGTGTCTTCACGTCTATATAAACAATATTCACTATATAAGTCCTTACCAAGATACCTCTCAAAATTGAGTTCTGATTGAATACTATCACGTTGTTTTTCGTATTCGGCTTCTTTGTCCTCTTGTTCTTTTATCTGTGCTTCACGAACTTGAATTTCTTTATCAACTTCTAATTTCTTGTTGTAATAAACAAGATAGATAGAAGTATAAAACTCATGATTTGGATCTCCAACTCCTGAGTCAATTAACATATCAATGCAACTCTGATATGCATCGGAGAATGAAGATAAGCGATTCAACCCATATTTAGTCCAATCGTATTCTTCATCAGACATATCTTGTTTATTGAGAATCTTTTGAATCTTCTGTGTAATAAATGTCTCGTAATCGTCTGTGATTAGAAGAGTAATATCAGAACCATTGGTTGTAGTATCGTTTTCATCGTCAATAGATGTAACTTTGAACCGACCATTCCATACTTGATTATTATATGTAGAAGACGCAATTTCAACTTTATATCCTGCTGACATGTAGATATCTGCCATGCTTTTAACTGCATTATTTACAGTTGTCACACCAGCAACACGCAAATTCTGCACTGCAATCATTCCGAGATTATCAGCAGTCAGTTTTGCCAATTCTTTATTAGCATCCGTATCATCTGTCTCAGGAGAAGGCATCATACTAGAAGTAAGATATAAAATCTGGTCAATCGTATTATATAAACCATTCATAATTTCCTTGTATGGTTTCTTTTTTGATTCATATAATTTTTGGTATGAGTTAATTTTATCTATCAGTTCATCAGACATATCTTCTGTTTGGAATGTAGCGAAACGATTAATATATTCTGTTCCATTTGGATTTACTGCACGAATCGCAGCATTAATAACATCGTCTCCACCTTGAATACGGAAGGTATTTTTCACTTCATCATCTTTGGTAGTAACTGAAATGCTATCAGACAAATTATCATTAGATACAGGCACAGTAAAATATTCACCATATCCACTTGTCATAGTTGCACCACATTCAGAACAAACAGTTTCATTTTCTGCTCTGTGACCACATTTAGGACAGGAATTTTCTAAATCATAAATACTAATGCTACGATCATACGAATCCACCCATACAAGACAGTTTAATTCATCTGCTAAATCCCCAGTTAAAAAATCATAAATTGATTTATCATTAATTGAGAAAGAGCGTACTAATTTGCATAAACTCGCATCTACATGTTTTATCTTGTAATGTGGTGCTTTAGATAGAACACGACCAAGCAAGGAACTTGAAATATCTGTCGGATCATAAATATATGCCATCTTATAAGCATCTCTGGCAATGTCATCTTCAGTGTTAATTTCTATATCATATAGCATTGTTTGCGACAATTCTGCAATACCGAGATTGCTACCAGTGATGGTTTTTACTGTCTCATTTGTTTGGGTTTTATCTATTGAAATCTGAAAATATTCATTATATTCAGGAATATAAATAACTTTTAAATCTTTAATTTGATCCCATAATGGAGTCGCTATACCGTTTACTTCTTTATAAACCTTGAAACTGCATTCATTTTTATTGTACATATCAGGTGTAATCGACCACTCTGATATTGGATAAATTGCGCCTATTTTATGTTTGTTGCGGTGACATAGAACAACGGTGGGAGTTACCACATTATTATTCATGTCAAGAATAGGATATACCATTAGATTCCCACCTTCCTTCTAAGTTCATATTTGATTTCAATGTCACATGGAATATTTACACGAAACGTATTTACAGTAGATTTTACCGAGGTATAGATTTTTGGAAAAGAAAAATTGAAATCTTCCATAACATCATGAGATGAGAGAGAAGAAGTAACGACTTGCATATTGTTAATTGAGATAATTTCTCCATTGGAACAATTATTAATACGAGTAGTACGTTCTTTATTATTAAAAGAATAAGAGAGTGCTAAATCACCAGCTTGCTTGCATTTAATTATCACATCAATTGGTGATGAACCTGTCTTCGATGATGTATCGTTGATAATAAATGATTCATCCGCAGACAATGTTTTATTGATTTTTCTTTTAGTGTAACCAATTTGGGAGTCAGTTGTAACAGTGAATTCAAGTCCAATTACATGAGTTCCTAACTCAATTTTATTCATATCTATTTTAGCATTGTATTCAACTGTATCATCAAGTGAATTAATAAATGCAAACCTATGATATCCATCCTCACGGCAAAACCAGCGTGATACTGCTTCAAGTAAATCATCATCAAAATCTTGCATTTGACAATTCTCAAAATGTCCCACTTGAAAAGTAGTGGTGAGAAATTCTGAAGATGTACTGCCTGTGAAATAATTTTTGTACGAGTTGGATGATTGAAAAGTAGAAAAATCTGTTTTGGAAATAGTAGAGCTGTCCGTAGAACTGTTCGAGGTAATGTCGCATATTTTTAGATTAAAATCTGAACCATAGCGACCATCAAAAATAAAATCGTCTTTCATATCATATCCTTTCCAGGCTATGATAGAGATTTATGAAATTCTTTAATAGCCTTATTTGTTGCCTTTTGGTATTTGCCTTTTTCCTTGGCATAAAATGTCTTTTGTTTAGTAATTAATATCTCATAAAGAGAACATAGTTTTTTTGCTTTTTCAATTTGAGCCTTTAATTCTTGTTCATATGACTGGAAAGAAGCAATAGTCTCTTCATTGTGAATGGTACTCATCTCATTTACTTTCCACTGTAATTCCGCATTTTCCTTCCTCATTGCTTCATTGTCCACACGTAATCTATCCACTTCATTGCTAAGTAGACGAATCTTTTTATCCTTTTTATCTTCCATTTATTCTTACCTCGTTTTTCTGCAAATTAAAAAAGACACCGTAATTGGTGTCTTAATAAACTTAAATTTATTAAATTAAAAAGAGCAGGAGATTAGTCCTGCTCTTTACCATCATAAAAATTATAAAATATATTTCTTAGTATTAAACTCCAACTTTCCTCATATTAGTTACCTCCTTGTCTGCTTATTACAACAATATCATATGTAATAATTTTTGTCAATGTTATTCTGTGTCACTTACAGTAAACACAAAGCCACTATGTTTATCAAGCCATAATGTAGATATAATATCTATTGACGTTTTATCATCGGCTTCTGTAACATTATAAAATTCTTCCGAATCAAAAATAAAATATTCTTTAATATGTAATTCATCATAACATTTTAATGTAAATGTAATACCATCCGTAGGAGTTAAAGTGTTCCAATGGAAATTAGTCCAATGATTATAACCTTTTTCTATTACAGTTTTCTTTATCGTTAAATATGGATATTTATATAACTCTTCTGGTATTTCATATGAATATGTTTTTACATTTATTGGCGAAATATCTTCATCTGTAGACGTTACATCTTTTTCACTTATTTCTTTTACTCCTTCTGGCGAAATAATATATGATTTTTCTACATTACAATCTTCTTTTTCAAAAGTTGTAATTAATGGAAAATATTTATCTTCTATCTTATATACTCTATATGTTAAAGTTATAAATGTTTGTACTATTCCATCCAGTTTTCTTATTTCTGCATTGACGACCAAATTTGTTTTAAAATTTGTATGAAAAATTTCCATAGTTTCATCAATTTTTCGTTGAAAATACATTTGAATATCTGAGCATTGTTCTAATTGATTTCCAGATGGAGTTAAAACCATTTCAAGAGCTTTTTTCTTTTCTTTGTCTTCTAAACCTTTTAAAAAATTTTTTGATACAATTATATCTTTTAAAATGGAAGAAACAAAATCCATAAAATCATTTGAATTTTTTGAAAAATCAAAAATTGACCCAATTAATAAAGCTATTCCTATGGTATTTGACAAATTTACTATAATCATTTTTATTATACAATCATTAATGCTTAAATCTATAATAATTGAAATAAGAATAGTAATAAACCCAATAACAAAAAATTTGTTAAAAAATCTACGAAAAAATTTCATAATGTCATGTCCTTCCGATTATTAATATTACTATTATATACCAATAATCGACAGAATACTATTAGAACATACGTTTATACAATACAGGAGAGTGCCGAAACACTCCCCATAAAATTAGAATCGGTTTATGTCTTTGATACTTTTTCCTGCAACTAAATCAACTGTAGCTGCTTGAAGTACCTTTTGTACCTTAGAATAGTCTTTGACCACACCGATAAGAGCTTGTGCAAACTGATCTGGATTCTGAATACCATCTAACTTGATGTCTCCAATAGATACACTCACATCACCGCCACGGTTAGTAGTAGCAAATGTATTCATAGTCGGCATTGCATTCTGATAAAACTTCTCCGGGTTCTGTTTTGCAATATTCCACAGATTATCAGTCATTTCACGAGTAAATACAGTTGTACCACGAGTGATTGGAGTTAAGATACTACCATCAGAACGTCTGATAATTTCAGCACCCTCTTCTTGTGTCCAAGCTAAGTGATCGTAAGTTGCTTCCTTTAGACCATTCTTATAGCCAATCTGATTACCTTTAACCCAACCATTACCGCCAGCACGTTTACCTCTGATAATTGCTTGAATATGATATGGATAAGCACGACCATTAACGATTTTATCAATCTCAAAATAATCTGGTTTGAATCTGTTGACATTGCCTGTTGGAGCAGTACCATAAGAATCATAATACCAATTACCTGTAGCATTAACTCTTGTTCCGACATTCGGTGATGCCTTTGGTGCTTGTACAGAAGAATTATTGCTTGTATTTGCTTTCGGAGTTGCCTGTGGTTTAGGTGCTGTTGAACTAGAACCATTTGCAATACCATTTGGATTATTTGCAGTTGCTATATTCTTATTCGCCTCTGCTTGTGCAATTTGAAGCATCTTATCAATTGTGACTTGAATGCTATTGATTGCTGATTGCACAGTTGTAGCATAAGTGTCGAATTTACCTGTGAAACCAGAAATAACTGTTCCTGCATCGTTCCATATAGTCTTCATCTGATCGGATATTGTATATCCTACATCAGAAGTAACAGTAGTGATTGTATCACTGATAGAGGATTGATTTTCATTGACTACACCGATTAACTCTTGAATGAGTATCTCGGTCTGCTCAAATTTTTCATCAATCTTATCGGAATACTCTTGGTACAAGTCGTCAAGCATTTTCTCTTGATCTTCGATGTACTTGTCGTACTCTGTATCCTTTAAGTCCTTTTCAGCATCTTTGATGTCAGATTGTAACTGTTGTACTTTCTTTAAGGATTCCTCAGAGTTATCGTTCTCAAAAACAGATAATTGTTTCCTAAGACTTGCCAGATTTTCAGTTTTCTCACTAATTGTCTGTTGATACTCATAAATCGACTTTTCGTTGTCCAGATATTCCTTACGCTTGTCTATGAGTTCCTGCAATACTTCAAGCATTGCATCATATCCATCACGAGCAAGGTCAATCATGGATTTCTTTTCATCGTTAGCTGAAAGTATAACATCTCTCTGCGCCTTAATGAGTTCTTCTTTTCGATCAATCAAATCCTTATTCGCTGGATCTTTCGCAATGTCTGCTTCAATCTTCTTAATCTCATTAGCGTATTTCTCCGCTTGAGACATATAGATATTATATTTGGATGCATAATTGCCAAGCTGTGCAAGACCTTCATTAGTTAATCCACGATTCAAGTGACCATCAGTTAGATTGTCCCTATCTTCGAGTAGGCTTTGTACAAACTCAATTTCATCTGCAATACCTGTGATTTTATCTTGTACAAGATCGAACAAATCCCAATCAGCCTGACGCATATTATTATAGAACTCTTGGATTGACTTGTTAGATTCTACGATAGAACCATTAACTTCATCAATCTGCTGTTTGAGATCATACCATGCTTCTGAATATTCTGTTACTTTACCTGTATTCACGAGTTCGTTCAACTCAGAAACCATTTGATCTCTTTGCTGAACTAAGAGTTTATTGTTCTCATTCTCATTGTTGAGCATTGCTTCGTAGTATGATTTTGAGATAATACGACCTTTTGTTTCAGCATAGTCCACCAGCTTATCAAGAATATCATTGGTATCCGTGAATACCTTCTCCATGTCCTCGAACTGAGTAACAATGTTGTCAAATTTCTTTTGAGCTAGTTCGGAGAGAGATATATTGAGTTCCTGGATTTTGTCTTGTAGCTCTACAGCTTTTTCGTACCAATTCTGGTAATCCTGAATTTTATTGTACAAATCTTCATCAGTAATATCCTCAATATTTATTTCTCCGTTACGAACTTTACGTTTGTAATCTTCAGACAATGCAACGCTGTCTGCCTGTTGTAAATATCTCTTATATCCCTGTGTAGCCCATTCGATTTCGTCTGCTGTTTTAGCAATCTCATCATTTAGGGCGGTGGTACGAAGTGTCCAACCAGAGAATGTATTTTCCTCTGTTTTATTCAGACGAGCAATAGCTTCTTCACAACGATTGATTTTTACCTCAATCCAATCTATTGTCTCTAAAAACTCATCCGCTTTATCCTGTGTGCTTGAATCATTTGAACCACTTGAGCCACTTGAGTTAGAGCCTGAACCGCTTGAATTATGTCTATTCGTCCAATCGTTATTTGTTCCACCTATAATAGTAGTCTTTGAACCTGTTGATTTGCCATAGGCATGTGATAACAATGTACCATTAACAAATCCACCACCAATAAGTTTGCCACGAATACCACCAATACCGTTTAATAGCTTCTCGGTATCAATATGGTTGAATATTACGTCACCCTTCTTTAGATTCATAAATTCAGCACCACGCTTACCAATAAGCTGTGCCTGTCCATTACGAACTAATAATTCAGGTGCAACCTCTCCGACAAGAGCTTGTTGATCATATGCAATCTGTCCGTTACGGACACCTTTATTATAGGCGTTAGTACCGCTTGCTTTACCGAACATAACTGTTTTTCTTGTCTTGGTATTGCCATGAGAAGTCGTAGTAGTACCAGATGCACTTGCATTGACTTTGACATTAAAACTCTGACTATTTAAGATGCTTTGTAGATTTGCATGAAAGTTCTCCGACAGCTTCGCCTGTACCTTAATCTTTGCGGTCTGTTTACTTGCCTTAGATACTGCATTATTAAGTGCCTTATCATAAGCTGACGTATCAGCATCGACCTTAATACTTGTATCTGAATCCTTTAAGAAACTATCAAGATTGAGATTTGCTAACTGTTCCTTGAATTTATCCGTATCAATTTCAGCATCAATACCGATTTTTGTGAGTTCACCCTGATCCTGTAAATTCTGCAACTGTGTTGTTACATTTGCAAGATGTGTTTCAGCATCGGTTGTATCAATACCAAGTGTTTCTGCCTGTTCTAGCTGTTGTTTTGCAGATATATAAGATTGTAATACCGCTAATACAGTTTGAGAACCTTCTTCGACCTGTGATGCATCAATACCCATAATTGCAGGCTGTTCAAGTTCCTGTTTCTGTTTGAGTAATTGTGCGATAACTGTCTGTGCATCTTTCCAACTATCAGAACCAATTTCAAGTCCATCACGATACGTTTGTAGACTACTAATCTGCTTATTCAAACTATCAACATCTAAATCTGCACTAAAATCAATTTTAACACTTTGGTCTTTTTCAGAAATTCGCTTTGCAGCTTCTTCCGCTTCACTTTGCAAATCGGTTGTATCCGCTAAATGTGCATAAAATTCTATCTCTGGTTGAATTTCCCCGGCAACTGAATCATACTGTTTCCATAATTCCGTTGTATCGAATCCAGCTTTATCTAATTCTTCAATTGTCTTTTTATAATCGGCTAAATCTGTTCTTGCATCAACTGATTTCTGATCAATAGCATTTAAACCATCTACAATAGATTCCGACATATTATCGAAATTAATGTCAATACCTTCTGCTTCCGTCATAGCCAAGAATAAATCTACAACAGCAGAACGAGACATATCTACATCTTCACAGAACTGTTCCAGATTTTGTACATCTATTTTAAATGTACCATCAGAATTTTTAGTAATTTGATCTGATAATTGACTAGCATCATCCAAGAATGTATATAAACCAGAAATATCTTCGGTGAAATACTTTTCGGCACGAGTAAGATATTTATCCCATAATGCATCGGAGTATTCCAATTCATCATTTGCCGAACCGATATATTCCATGAATGTTTTGAAATCATCTGTTCCCGTCCAGCCATTTTCCCATGCTTTACGAGCCGAATCTAGCTGTCCTTGCACATACTCAAAATTATCATTATTATCTGGTGTCTCTAGCGCACGTTTGTAATTACTCAGTGCAGACAAAGATGCCATAATACTTTGTTCAAGTGCATCATATTGATTGATTTCATCACCAAGTACAGAAATATTATCTAAATGTGTAGATAAACTTTCAGACCATCCATCATTATCTTTCTTGAGATTACTAATTTCCTTACGAAGTGCATCAATGCCCTTATTCTTCGCAGATGTAAGTTTCTTACGGACATTTGTATCTTTTATCTCTGTCTTAATAATATCATTGATAGCCTTTGCTTCTTTTTGGTATTCCTGAACTGCAAATGCTTCTTTTAACTGCGTATTGACAAGTGCTGCTTTACCTGCATTTTCAGTATATTCAGCCATATGTTCATTATTGAGAACTACGCCAGAATCGGTGTACTGAATAACCTTAGATAAATCTCCATATGCAGTTTTTAATGCCTCGATAGTTTCAGTAGATAAATAACCATTCTGTGATTGTTCTGACTGTGCAGATTTTGCCACATCAAAGGCAGTGGCAGGATCAAATTCATATGTAGTATCGTATACACTCTTTTGTGTAAGATACTTCTTCATGGCTTCTTCACGAGTTTCAGATTCACTCATGATTCTATTCCATGTTTGAATTTCTGCTTCCGTATTAATCGAATTTTCTTCGGCAAACTGTAATAGTTTGTCTTTTGATTCTTTCATGACATCCATTGTCATAGGAATAGAGCCATCGGATTTTAATGTCTGGGCATACTTACTAACACCATCCATCAACATCTCATAGTTATCCAGATATTTTTGCATACCAAGATCGGATGCTGTTAAAGGTTTGCCAAGTGCGTCACCTAATACATCATTGATTTCTTGCACATATGCTTCGATACGATTCTTGGATTCTTCCAAACTAATATCATCATCACTGATTGTCAAAGCATCGGTAATAATCTGCTTGAATTGATCGCCTGTATCGGCATTTGCCATTGCTGATTGTAAAGGTACAAGAATATTTGTTTCAATAGCACTTTCTAATTCTTCACCGCTTAAACCACTAAAATCGTCACCTTGAAGAATATCTCCCCAATTCAAACCACTCACAATACTGCTAAGAGCAGATTGCATTTCGTCATTGCCCGTCATTGCAAGGTATGAACCAGAAGAGTTCTGCATCCACATATTGACATATGATGCAAATTCAGCGTTGCTTGTGGATAACTGAGATTCAGCAGAACGCATTTCGGTATTTGCTGTACTAATTATTCCTGCATAATACTGTCTAATCTGTTCCTGTGTTTCCTTAGATAACTTTGCGAAATTGTACTCTGTTGCAGAAGTACCATCTTGACTAATAATAGCATCGGCAATATCAATATTCGCTTTTTCCATATCGGCAAGAAAATCTGCATAATACGTCTGTTTCTCTAATTCAGATTCAAAATTAGAAGCTGGCTTATTATTTGAAACACTTTCGTTGAAATTATCCAACGCTTTCTGGTACTTCTCGATCTTCTCTGTTTGAGTGTCGATAGTATCATTTTGTCCTTTTGCTTCCTTACCGAACACTTTAGATTGATTCTCAAAATATGTGTCGATATTTTTATTTATTTCCTGCTGAGCTAACTGTTGCTCAATTTCAAGAAGATCCTTTAATTTACCTGTAATACCATCTACATTACCTTGTAGATCAAGGATAGCATTGCCATTATCATCATATCCTTTTGTAAGTTGTGGGAATACATCGGCAAGCTGATTTGAAACGTCAAGAAATTCTTTGTATTCATCATCGGATAAGCTGATATTTTTACCTGTAAGCTGATTTACTCCCTGTGCAAGTTCTGCATACTTTTTACCAGCTTGATCAACTGTATCTGCATTTTGTTTGATTTCAGATTGCAGCGATTTGATTTTGCTTTGTGCGTCTTGTGCCTTTTCAGACATTTTTTCTAAAGCTTCAGCTTCATATTTATCACGATTAAGCACATATTTGTCTAGGGCTTTAAAACCTACTCCAATTAATTTTGTTACTCCTGTAATAAGCATCATCCATCCAACAGAAGATACAGCCTTCATTGCAAAGGACAATGCTTTGGTTTTTGTTGCTGCAATAGCAGCACTTCGACCAGATGATTGTAAAAATGACTCATATCCCTTTAAAGCTTCGGCAGAAGTGTTATAGACCGTTCCTGATTCAGCAGTTGTTTGTAGGAATTTCTTAAATGATTCATCGGCTATACCCGAATTGTCTGCAAGTTCTAAAAATGATAACTGCATTGTATCGAATGAACGATCATCTTTAATTGCATTAAAGAAATCTGAGACATTCTGAGATAATTCAGGTATTTCTTTTTTGAAATTTTCAAACCATTTTATTTGACCAGAATCTTTATCATAGCTTACCCATACATTGTATAAGATTCAAAATTATGTTATAATTTATACATTCTTCTAAAATATATAATCAAATTGGAGGTTAAAATTAATGGCTTTAATCAATTGTCCTGAATGTGGAAAAGAAATATCTGATCGAGCTGAAAAGTGTATTAACTGTGGTTTCCCTTTAACACCTGTTGCAACTATTAACGATCAATCTTTTGAAATATCATGGTTAAAATCTAATGAAATTTCGCAAATAGAAAAAATAAAAATTATACGAGAAAAAACACATATTGGTCTAAAAGAAGCTATTGATTTTATTAATGAATACAAGCCTGATGATACAGTTAATAAACAACAAATACAGCGACAAGAGACATTAAAACCTCATTGTCCTACCTGCGGTTCAACCGATATACAAAAAATCTCAGGAACTAAACGATGGTTTTCTACTGGATTGTTTGGTTTGGCAAGTAGCGATATTGGTAAGAGTATGTGTTGTAAAAAGTGTGGGTATAAATGGTAGAATAATATGAGAGATTTCGCAATGCTTACAAAAGATCAAGAAAAGATATTACGCTGGTTATTATCTCTTAAAACAGATATTAAAAATACCATTACAATAAATAATTCTATGGTAGAATATCCAAATCAATATACTGATAAGCAAATAATTCAGAAATTTAATGAACTTGCAAACTTAGGTCTTATTTCTATCAAATGGAATAGTCCGAATCATAATAATCTTGATTATGCCATTGATATAACCATACTAAAAGATGGCATTAATTATTTTGCTAATAAAAAAGCTTTGAGAAAAGAAGATAAAAGAAGATTCGTTGAATCAAACTTAGCAGTAATAATATCTTTAATTGCATTATTAAAATCATTTGATTCTGAAATTATTTGGCTATGGAAACAATTAATGAAATTATTGAAATAATCAATGGAAATTTTGGGTGTCTATCAGCAAATTGATTCATTGGAATAATTATTTTATCATATATAAAATCTATTTTAATCACGACCTTTCTGTGGTTATACTTGGAAACCGAATAATTGGTAGAATCTAACAAAACAAATGTTCAATCTATTATTCCCTTGTATAAAATAGTAAAATATGATTGTAAATTTATTATTTATACAAGGGAGGATTTTATTATGTACACATTCAAAATTACAAACAAGGATGGTAAAACACAAGACTACAACCATATTAACAAAGTTTATTATGGTCACAAGGGAATATCGGAGTATAATCTTGAAGGTGAGAATATATTTGATCACCAATATTCTACAGGATATGATTTGCATTTATATTCTGAGAATAATGCGTTTACCATCTCTAAGTCAGAAATTGCAATTATAGAAGTTATAAAAGAAGATTAATTGTTATATCCGAATTCAATCGCCACTTCTGGATTGAGTTCGGATATTTTATTTAAATTAAATGTTTTAATTTGTTCAATAATAGGTTTTAGTTCTTCTATGTTATTAATTTTAATTTTAATATTTAATTTTGTCACTGTTTTCACCTCATTTCATATAATTTTGGTTATTCTGCACAATCAATAGATATAAGAAAAGAGTAGCCAACAGACTACTCTTCGTAAAGGATATTTATAAATCTTTAATCAAATTCTTCCAATAATTATATCTTGCAGATACATTCTCTGGATTAGATGTGCCATTTTGAACGAATAATTTGTATTCTTCGTTTTCATCATAGTGTTCAATAAAATCAATTACAATATCGACAAACCGACTAAACGATTTTTTATCTCTAGTAATTCTATATGCAGAATAGAGTACCATAGGAATAGAAGTTGCAGGCAAATCATCAATCGTTTCAAAAGCATTTTTCATTCTATTCAATGCTTCTTCTAAAGTGTTCATTTTTTCAATATATTCATCTCCATGTTCTGCAACAAAATTATTCATATCTTTTGATCTGAATGAAGTAAAATCATTTTCTTGATTTGTTGCAATTAACATAAGTGTCTGGATAATCCAATCACGAGTTGATCCATTTTTCTTTTGTGCTTTAGAAGAAATCATGCTAATAAATTCATTATTTGCCAATTGAGATACTTTAGCATTAAATTCATTAGAGCCATACACCACTCGTAATTGTTTTGGATTCAATGGTTTCCCTGAATTTTGTCTTCTAAACATCTCTCTAACATCTTCATCAGTATAATCAGAGATTTCGTAAATTTGTATTTCAGCATCAAGTAATGCACCCTGAGTTGCCTCATCTAGTTTGGTATATTTCTTTTTACTAATATCTT
>ULQY01006960.1_pt1 | contig 21169 bp, 18 predicted proteins | sample 1954671 | NCBI WGS metagenome assembly ULQY01 (sample SAMEA4835660, study PRJEB28245) | human gut metagenome | biome: gut microbiome; material: fecal sample | place: Denmark | collected 2008 | reverse complement strand
AGTGCGCTGGAGATCTTGCCCTCGTCGCCCTTCTTGGCCACGGTAACAGCCATGAACAGGCTGGGCTTGGGGAACACAGGTGCGGGCAGCTTGACCACGCGGTCTGCATCGCACAGGGTATCGCCGGTCTTTGCACTCACCAGCTTTGCCACTGCGCCGATATCGCCGGCACCGATGCCGTCGTTCTCCATCTGCTTCTTGCCAATGATGGTCAGGGGTTTAGTGATCTTTTCCACCTCGCCGGTGCGGGCGTTGGTCAGCGGTTCGCCTGCGGTCACCTTGCCGCTGATAACACGCAGATAGCTCAGCTTGCCCACGAACGGGTCGGCCACGGTCTTAAAGACGTAGGCGGCAGTGGGCTCATCCTCGGTGCAGTGCAGTTCCACCGGCTCGCCGTTGGCATCCTCGGCCAGCGTGCTGGCCTCGTGCTCCGGGCTGGGCAGCAGCTTGTGCATATTGAACAGCAGCATATCCAGTGCCTGCATATTCACGGCGCTGCCGCAGAACACGGGGGTGATCAGACCGTCCTTAACGCCCTTGCGCATACCCTCCACGATCTCCTCGGTGGTGAAGGGCTCGCCGCCGAAGAACTTTTCCATCAGCTCATCGTCGGTTTCCGCAATGGCCTCGCTCATGGCCTCGATCAGACCCTGGAAACGGTGACCGATGTCCGGCAGGTCCACCTGGATCTGCTTGCCGCTCTCGTACTTAAAGGCCTTCTGGCTGAACAGGTTGATGTACACGGGGGTGCCGTCGTCCAGCTTTGCGGGCACGACACAGGGGCAGACGGTGGAGCCGAAGCGGATCTTCATATCCTCAAGGATCTTGAAGTAGTTGGCGTTTTCCAGATCGCACTTGGACACGAACACCATGGTGGCCTTGCCGTTCTTGCGGGCCAGCTGGAACGCCTTTTCTGCGCCCACGGTAACGCCGCTGCGGCCGGACACGCACACCAGCACGCTCTCGGCGGCGCGGATGCCCTCGTACTCGCCTGCTTCAAAGTCGAACAGACCCGGTGCATCGATCAGGTTGTACTTGATGCCCTCGTACTCCACCGGCACAACAGACGCCGACAGGCTGGCCTTGCGCTTTGCTTCCTCGGGATCAAAGTCCGAAATCGTAGTACCGTCCTCAACCCGGCCCATACGCTCGGCAGCGCCCGAAAAATAGACCAGTGCTTCGGTCAGCGTGGTCTTGCCGCTGCCGGCATGGCCGGCAATCAGAATATTGCGGATGTTGTTGCTTGCGTATTTCATATCGGTTTTTCCCTCATTTCCGCCGCACGGAGCGTTCTCTCCGTTTTTGTGGCATATTTTACAAAGATAATACCATACTTAAAACGATTTTTAAATATATCGTTTCAAAATTTAGCAAAAACGCCTGCCAAACTTCCGGGCACTGTTTTGTGCAAGTTGACATTGGGGTGTAAAACAGCCGGGCTGAAAAAGCAGAACTCCCGGCAGCGCGTACAGGCGCAGAACCGGGAGTTTTCGTTGCAAATATGCGGGTTTTGTGATATGCTGTAAGTGCCGCTTCGGCGGTAAGGGCGTTGATTGCATAATCGGTGGTCTAGCTCCTTCCGGCTGCGCGCCAGAGGGGACGAAAAACTTTTTGCTTCCCCTGACGCGAAAGCGGAAAGGGGGGATGCCTCATGACGTTTGAACAGGTCGTGCTGTTGCTCACGCTTCTTGGCGGAGCAATCTACATTACCTTCGAGATCACATGGACGATTTCCAACGGCAAAAAGAAATGACCGCTCATGCCCTCAGAAAGCAAGCGGTCATTCTTTACGACTGATTAGCCGGATGAGGAGCTGACCATTGCAGTCAGCGCTCTTTCTATTCGTAGTATAGTCTATTTTTCCGGGTTTGTCAAGCCGCAGACCCGCATAAAGGGGCAGGAGGTTTTGCGCGATGAAACGCGAGGATTATATCAACTGGGACGAATATTTTATGGGCATTGCGCTGCTTACCGCCATGCGCTCCAAGGACCCTAACAGTCAGGTGGGTGCGTGCATCGTAAGCCCGGAAAACAAGATCCTTTCTCTAGGCTACAACGGGATGCCCATGGGCTGCAGCGATGACGAGATGCCTTGGGAGCGAGAGGGTGCCCCCCTGCAGACCAAGTATATGTACGTCTGCCATGCCGAGCTGAACGCCATTCTCAACAGCGCCCACAACAACCTGAAGGGGGCCCGGGTTTATGTGACCCTGTTCCCCTGCAACGAGTGCACCAAGGCCATCATCCAGTCCGGCATTGCCGAGGTGGTGTACTACGGCGACAAGTATCACGACAGCGATTCCAGCATTGCGGCGCGGTTCATGTTCGAGCACGCCGGTGTCCGGCTGACCCCCTATAAGCCCACCGGCCGCCGGGCAGAGCTGGAGCTGTAAGCATAACCTTTTTATTGCAATTCGCAATAATTTATGTTATTCTACCCATAAGACGCTGATTGCATCATTGGTGGTCATGCTTTCTGTCCCGTATCACTGATTCTTCCTGTACATGGAACGAAGCAGAGGTTCAGGGAGGGAAACTTTTTTGAAGAAAACTTCCCTGCGCCTTGAAGGCGAAGGGAGGGATATCGTTTGAATCTGACAGAAGTTTTGAATCTTCTCATGGTCATTCTCACACTGTTGGGACTGATTTTGGAAGTAGTCCGTCTGACCGTCGAGGTCATGGATAAGAACTCGCAGAAGAAAAATGACGACAACAAAAAAGATTGACCGCCTCCAGAGTTCCAGCCTGAGCGGTCAATCTTTTGACTAATATGGGACGGAAAGCTGACCTATGCAGTCAGCGTCCTTCTGTTTATAGTATAACCTTCTGTGTGTTCTTTGTCAAGACAATCGGGAAGGTTCCCTCTTGACCTTCCCGATGCAACGTATTATAATAGGATCAAAGCTTGAATAAATATTCAAGAACGTTTGCATAGAGAGGGAAATATACAATGGAACTAAAAAATCGCAGCTTTTTGAAGCTATTGGACTACACCCCCGCCGAGATCGGGCAGCTGCTGGAGCTGGCCGCTGACCTGAAAGCCAAAAAGAAGGCCGGTATCCGGCACGACCAGCTGCGGGGCAAAAATATTGCTCTGATCTTTGAAAAGACCTCCACCCGCACCCGCTGCAGCTTTGAGGTAGCCGCCCACGATCTGGGCATGGAAGTGACCTATCTGGACCCCTCCGGCAGCCAGATCGGCAAAAAGGAGTCCATCGCCGATACCGCCCGGGTGCTGGGACGGATGTTTGACGGCATCGAGTACCGTGGCTACGGGCAGCAGATCGTGGAAGAGCTGGCGCACTACGCCGGCGTGCCGGTGTGGAACGGCCTGACCAACGAGTTCCACCCCACCCAGATCTTAGCCGATTTCCTTACCATTCAGGAGCATTTCGGTCATTTGAAGGGCATCCACTTTGTTTACTTTGGGGACGCCCGCTACAACATGGGCAACAGCCTGATGGTGGGCTGCGCCAAGATGGGTCTGCACTTCACCGCCTGCGCCCCCAAAAAGTACCAGCCGGACCCCGCGCTGGTGGAGCAGTGTCAGGCTATTGCAGCCCAGACCGGTGCCACCCTCTCCTTTGAAGAGGACCCCGTCAAGGCCGCAAAGGGCGCAGACGTGCTGTACACCGATGTGTGGGTGTCCATGGGCGAGCCGGTTGAGGTGTGGGCAGAGCGCATCCATGATCTTGCCCCCTACCAAATCAATCAGGATCTGATGAATATTGCAGGCCCGGATGCAGTATTTATGCATTGCCTGCCCGCCTACCACGACCACAAGACCTCCGTGGGCAAGGAGATGGGCGAGCGCTTTGGTCGCGATGCCATGGAGGTGACCGACGAAGTATTCGAAGGCCCCCAGAGCATCGTGTTTGACGAAGCCGAGAACCGGATGCACACCATCAAGGCGGTCATGGCGGCCACCTTGGGATATCAGGAATAAAGAGATAAGCCCGGAAGGTTCGCAGACCCTCCGGGCTTATTTTATCTGAAAATAATTTTCCGCTCAGCGATCATTCCGAAACTGCATTCTGCAGCTTCAGCACGCCTGCCTGCGTCAGGCGCTTACGCAGCAGCGCACCCACGATGCAGGACACCACAATCTTGCCCAAGTCCAGCGCAATAAAGGGATAGACGCAGACGGTCAGCGCATAGCCCAGCTCGCACTGCATCTGGAACACGAACCATGCCGTGCCCAGCACATAGCAGGCGGCATCGCCCAGCACCAGACCCACAGCGGAGACCACCGGGTTGCCCTTGCTCTTTTCAATGAACATACCGCCGATGAAGGCCAACAGCAGATAGCCCACCAGATAGCCGCCGGTAGGGCCTGCCAGCTTGGCAAGGCCGGCACCATAGCCGGAGAACACCGGAATGCCGATGGCGCCCAGCGCCAGATAGATGACCACGCTCAGGGTACCGAACTTCGGCCCCAGCAGCCATGCGGTCAGGCAGATAACAAAGTTTGCCAGCGAGATGGGCACGGCTCCGATGGGCACGGTCAGCGGGCCCAGCACGCACAGCACGGCAGCCATCACAGCGGTGACAGCCATCTGATAGGTAGTAAGTTTTTTGTCTTTCATAGTCGGTTTTCCCCTCTGTTTTTTCGTTTTGCAAGGCATCTGTGCCCGAGTATACCGCACCGGTGCGCCGCAGGTCAACGGAAAAGTTTGCAAAGGGTTTACAATCAACAGATATATTGTAATCCGTCGAAAAATATGATATTCTAAGAATACGGCGCTGATTGCATAATCGGTGGTCATGCTTTCCCATCCCGCAGCACTGCTTCTTCCTGTACATGGAACGAACCGGCGGCTTGTGGGAGGAGAACTTTTTTGAGCCAAGCCTCCCCAAGCCCTGAAGGCGAAGGGAGGGAATGTCAGATGGATCTGTCGGAGATGCTGAACCTGCTGATGGTCATTCTTACGCTGTTGGGATTGATCATTGAGGTAATTCGCCTGACCCTTGAGGTCATGGATAAAGCTTCGCAGAAGAAAAACGATGACAACAAAAAAGATTGACCGCCCCAGTCTACCAAACTAGCGGTCAATCTTTTTGACTAATGCGGGATGGAAAGCTGACCTTTGCAGTCAGCGCCCCTTCTGTTTATAGTATAATCGCACCATCGTGTTTTGTCAAGGAGGTTCCCATGGGTGGAGGTCATGTATCGCGGCCAGATTTCGGGATGCCGCAGCCGGACGCGGCGTACCCGCTGACCGAGTTCTATCTGCTGGCACAGCAGGCGCTGGAAAAAAGCGGCAGCTTTATGCTGCCCGCCCTGTACGCAGGACTGCAAGCCCCTGCCCGGCGCATCTACCGGGAGGAAGCCGCCGGGTATCTGCAGCTTGCGGCAGCTCCGGCAGAGGGCCTGACCCGGCTGCTCTCCCCTGCCCGGATGCAGCTTTTATACAGCAGCTTGCAGGTGCAGCCGGACGGCACCCCTGCCGCCCTACTGCTGACCGAGGAGTGCACCCGCCTGACCGTGGCGGTGCAACTGCTGCCGCCCTTTGTGTGGGAGGACCCCCTGCCGCCGCTGCCGGATGTTCCGGCGGCGCTCACCCTACAACTGACCATGCAGGACGTGATGGCCATCGACACCGCCCCTGCCGCACTGGCGCAGAAACTGGTGCACAGCGCCGACGGCAAATGCTGGCTGCACCACCCCAAGGCCGAGACCTTTCTCTCCGAGCGGCTGGCGCTGCTGCAAAGGGTCTATAAATAATGAAGGAACCGCCGTACATCCCCGTGTGCAGTAATTCCTTGTCCATGAGACGATTTAAATGGCCTCCGCGTTGCTCTGGGCATATTCAGCGGAAAGACTATTATTTATATTCGTGTTTGTCGCACTCTGCGGAGTGCGACAAACACATTCTTAGTTTTTTACGCGGGGTCTCCTCTTTTACTTTTTTGCAATTCCGTGGTATACTGACCGATAAACCGGCAGGATATCCAACCTCTGTCGGAGAACGTGGACGTGCCTTGCGGTCCGGTGCGTCCGGCACACAAAAAATGGAAGGAACCGGGTTTTGTTCTGCAATAATCGGGGATGCTGAGCCGTATATTGAGTGAACGTCCCCGTGAGAACCACAAACATTCCATCGAGAAGCCCGCTTCCGGGCATCCAAGGAGAGTTTATAACAATGGGACAGCTGACCAGAAACGAAGTATTTACCTTGGCGGTGCAGCGTTACAGCGACACCGTCTACCGCACTGCGGTGCATAATTGCCGCTGCACAGCCGATGCTGAGGATGTGGTGCAGGATGTGTTTGAAAAACTGCTGCACTACAACGGCATCTTTGAGAGTGAGGAACATCTCAAAGCATGGCTGCTGCGGGTGGCCATCAACCGCTGCCGGGACCTGACCCGCGCCGCCCACCAAAAGGACACTGAGCTGGACGAGAACCTGCCCGCCCCTGATGTCCTTGCGGAGGACGGCAGCGTGCTGGATGCCATCCGCACCTTGCCGGAAAACTACCGCAACGCCATCTATCTGCACTACTACGAAGGATACACTGCGGCAGAGATCGGGCGGATGATGGCGGTGCCCACAAACACGGTACTAAGCTGGCTGCGGCGCGCACGGGCACAGTTACATACGATGCTGAAGGAGGAGATCGAAGATGAGGTGGTATGAATATAAGATGGAGGTCGATGACCTTGCTGCCCCGGACGATCTGAAGGCAAAACTGCTGGCCATGACCGACACCCTGACTGCGGAGGAAAAGGCTGAGCCCATGATGGCTGCCCCCGCCCCGCAGACCGCAGCACCCCTGAATACCGAAACCAAAAAGAAAAAGCCCATCCACTTCCCGGTAAAGCAACTGGGCACGCTGGCTGCCTGTCTGGCCGTGTGCGTGCTGGGTTACAGCACCCTGCATCTGGGCATCGGGATGGGCAGCGCAAAAAGCAGCGCGCCCACCCTGTACGCAGCCGAAGGCGCTGCCGACAGCTCCGCTGCCTCTGTGGCAGCGGGCGGGTTTGATCTCCAGCACGCCGCGCTGGACAGCACCCCCGAGGCGGTGAATTACAGTCTGGAGGCAGACGACCGCTCTCTGGAAACGGAGTACAGCGGCACCGGCAGCACCGAGGCTGCTGCGCCTGCGGTGGACAGTGCCAAGATCATCTACACCGCCAACCTGACGCTGGAAAGCAAGGACTACGAAACAGCCCGCAGTGCGCTGGACAGCGCTCTTGCCGAGGCGGGCGGCTATCTGGAATCCAGCAGCGAGTACACGCGCACCGGTTCCAGCCGCTCCGTCAGCCTGACCTACCGGGTGCCGCAGGCCAACTACCAGAGTTTTTTGGACGCTGTTGCCGCTGCCGGTAATGTGACCTATCGCAGCCAGCAGGCCGATGATGTAACCACCCAGTATATGGACGTTTCCGCGCGGCTTTCTAACCTGCAGGCACAGCGCACCCGCTTACAGCAATTGCAGGAACAAGCCAAAACTCTTTCAGACCTGTTGCAGATCGAGGACTCCCTCACCGAGGTGCAATCCCAGATCGAAAGTTGGCAGAGCCAGCTGGACTGGTACAGCGATCAGGTGCAGCAGTGCACTGTGTATATCGACCTGAATGAAGTGCAGACCTACACCCCTGCGGACGAGGGCTTTTTCTCCCGCATCGGCTCCGCCTTTACCGCTGGCTGGGGCAACTTTGTAAACGGCTTGCAGCAGCTGGTAGTGGCGCTGGCCTCCGTCTGGCCGCTGGCCGTGCTGGCGTGTGCCGCTGTTGCCGTGGCGCTTGCATGGCGCAAAAAGCACCCGAAGAAGTAACTCCCGTAGAAATCCATTTTCCGCATAAAGGCTTCCCCGGGCTGGGGGGAAGCCTTTTTTCAACCCCGTTGAAAAAACCACCCCTGTCCCGCCGGGCTGCTGCACCGGGAGGCAGGGGTGATTTTGTATATTTTACAGCACTTATTACACGCCGGAATAGGCCGAGAAGCCGCCGTCCACCGGCAGGCAGATGCCGGTGATAAAGCCTGCTGCATCATTGTTCAACAGGAACAGCAGTGCGCCCACAAGGTCTTTTTCGCTGTCGCCGAAGTGTCCCATGGGGGTGGCGGCAAGGATCTTTTTGGTGCGCTCGGTAGGAGTGCCGTCCTCGTTGAAGAGCAGCTTTGCGTTCTGCTCGCTGGCAAAGAAGCCCGGGGCGATGGCGTTGACCCGGATGCCCACCTTGCTGAAATGCACCGCCAGCCACTGGGTAAAGTTGGTCACAGCAGCCTTGGAGCCGGAGTAGGCAGGGATCTTGGTCAGGGGCAGGTAGGCGTTCATGCTGGAAATGTTCAGGATGTTGCAACCCTCGCGGCCTACCATCTGCCGGGCAAAAGCCTGCGTGGGCAGCAACGTGCCAATGAAGTTCAGGTTGAACACCATTTCCACGCCGCTCTCGTCCAGATCAAAGAAGGTGACGGTGTCGCTTTCCAGATCGGCCATCTCAAAATATTCCTTGTCCGTGTTGGCACGGACGTTATTGCCGCCTGCACCGTTCACAAGAATATCGCAGGGGCCAAGGTCTGCCAGCACATCCTCTGCTACCTGCAGGCAGTTGGCCTTGTTCATCACATTGCAGGTGTAGCCCTTGGCGATGCCGCCCTCGGCTTCGATCTCATCCGCAAGTTCCTTGAGCTTATCCATGTTGCGGCCCAGCAGCGCCACCTTTGCGCCTGCCCGTGCCAGCGCCTTGGCAAAAATGGAGCACAGCGTGCCGCTTGCGCCGGTGACAACGGCTACCTTGCCGGTGAGATCGGTGTTCAGTACATTCTTTTCCATAACATCCTCCTGTTACAGCTGTATTCATTGGCTAGAGTATAACAGAAAAAGACGGTCTTTGCCAGAACGTTCTTATTATAAAATGGGAAAGTTTTACGCTTTTTGCCGGGCAACAAGCACGATATCTTCTGGATGCAGTGCAGACGGAATCGCGCAAAATCGCAAAAATGACCGTTTTTACCTTGAAGATCTTCTAACTCTTCCAAAGCAAAACCAGTATGATAAACGCATGACAAACACATCCTACTTCGGCTCCGCTGCCCGCAGCGGGCTACACTGTTCAAGCGCAGCGGCCTGCGCCTATGACCCACAGAGTTTTGAACAATGTGGGCATTCAGACCCGGAAACGCCGCATTCCGTACCCACAATGTTCAACCCGCACGATGTGAACATTTGACGTAGAATAGTTTCTTTTTACACACTGATCAAATATAAAAAGTTATAATAATATTCTACACTGTTCACGCTGCACAATGTGCAACAGCGGCGGTGCTTCCCACTTTGATGTGAACACAAAAAAGCAGGTTGAATTTAAAAAATTCAACCTGCTTGGTGGTTGCGGGGGCCGGATTTGAACCAACGACCTTCGGGTTATGAGCCCGACGAGCTACCAGACTGCTCCACCCCGCGATATTTACTTTTTGCTTTTCAGCGGCTCTCGCTGACTGCTCAAGTATAATACCACAGGCAGGGCAGAATGTCAACCCTTTTAGAAAAAAATTTTAGCATCCTCTTGCCGCGGCTTTTAATGCGTCATCGTCCGGTGCTGTGCGCGGTATTCGGCGGGAGTGATGCCGTACAGGCGGCGGAAAGTTTTCAGGAAGCTGCTGTAATCCGGGAAGCCGCTCTCGGTGCAGGCGTTCAGGACGGAAACGCCCTCCTCCAGCGCCTTGCGGCAGTGCTGCATCCGCAGATAGGTCAGGTAGTTGTGGATGCTCTCCATGGTGCACTCCTTGAACGCGCGGGAAAGGTGCTCCCGGCTGGCGTAAAGTTCCTGCGCCAGCTGCGCAGTGGTAAGGGTCGGGTCCTGATAATGCGCCTGCAGGTAGGCCACCGCGCGCGCGACCAGTACACTGGTGCTGCTGGGGGCAGCGGTCTGTCCGCTGCCGGTGGCCTGCGTGATGAGCAGCAGCATTTCAGCGACCTGCGCCTCAAAAACGATATCCCGGATGGAGTCCGACAGTTCCTGACTTTGCGCCATGCGGATGAAAAGCCCCTTGAAGTCCCACTTGCGGCAGGCCTCGCTGTCCAGCACGGTGAGCTCGTGCATCCAGTCTGCATTTTTCAGGTTCACGCGGCGACGGGTAGCTTGCCAGAGGGCATCGTCGATCTGGATGACCAGACGATCCGACTGGGCATCATCGATATTGAAGTTGCCGGAGTGGTAGACCTGAGAGGGAAAGTAGACCAGCTCCCCCACATGGACCAGATACACGCTGCCGTCCACCGAGTAGCGCACCGTGCTGCCGCCGATGGGAAGCACCAACTCGTGATACGGGTGGGAGTGCACCACAGACTGCTTGTTTTCCCAGTTCGTGTACCATGCGACCAGAAGCCGGGTGTTGCTCAGCCCCATCCGCGCCTGCGCTTCCGTAAGGACATTATCTATATAATGTGTGACCCGTTCGATGCCCATAGCCACTCCTGCTCCTTGTTAAAAAAATAAGAATCATTCTTTTACGTCTTTTTTTGCCCTAGTATATCAGTACATATCACATTTTGCAACATTTAAATCACAAAATCTGCGGAAAATCCATGTGTTTTTAGTATGATAAGGGTGCAAGGAGACGAGATTGACCAAATACACAAAAATATTGCAACGTTTTTGTGCTTATCGACAAATGTGTCGGTCGCATTTCGTGACCGCCTGAAAGGAGTCCGTCCATGCAGACCTCAAAGAATCATTTTGAAGCCAAGGTGGTCTTTAATGATGAGACCATCCGCCGGATGTTCCGCACAGAGTTCTACACCTACGAGGGGCTGCGGCACCTGCTGTGGCTTGCAGCAGCCTTTGTGCTGGTGATGGCGGCGCTGTTCACTGCCATTCCTACCGTTGTCAAAGTGCTCTGCCTGCTGGTGGGCTGTGCCATGTTCGCCATGCCGGACTTTTTGAGCCGGGTGGCGGCAGAGGGCGTCATCATGCAGCGGGGCGGCGCGGAAACCACCGTGAGCTGCCGGGTCAATGATGGCGGTGTGGACGTGGAAAACGGTGCGCACATCCCCTTTGCAAAGATCGACCGGCTGGTGGAGGATGACCAGTATTTCTACATCTTCCAGAGCCGTCAGATGGCCGTGATGATCCCCAAGGGCAGCCTGCTGCCGGCAAACCCGGAGCGGTTTGCAAAGGTGCTTGCCAAAGAGACCGGCAAGGACTGGCAGCGCTCCAAGAGCCTGTGGGGGCTTAACCTGAAAGACCTGATCCAGATGGGAAAGGACCGCTTTCAGCGCAGCGCATCCTGAGCGCTGCACCGCAATTTTTGTTGTTTCACAGCCGACCGGCTGTGATCGTTGGATACGATAAAACAAGATAAGGAAGGAAAGACACTATGAAAATCACTCGCAGACAGTTCGTACAGGCCATGGCAGTTGCTGGTGCATCTGCCCTGCTCACCGCTTGCGGCGGTTCCTCCGGCAGCACTGCCGGTTCCGGCGCAGCTTCTGCCGCCGGCGGCAGCTTCAACCTGAAGCTGGGCCACAATCTGGCCGAGGATCACGCTGTGCACATCCAGCTGACCAGCTTTGCAGAGCAGGTCAAGGAAAAGACCGGCGGCAGCATCAACATCCAGATCATCCCCAACGGCACCCTGGGCAGCGAGGCTGACATGATCTCCCAGATCCAGGCAGGCGCACTGGATATGGCAAAGGTTTCCGCTTCCACGCTGGGCAACTTCAGCGAGAAGTACAACGCCTTCTCCGTGCCTTATGTGTTCAACGATCAGGCACACTACTACAGCTACATGGACAGCGACTCTGCAAAGGCTGTCTTTGAGTCCACCGACGATCAGGGCTTCCGCGGTCTGACCTGGCTGGATTCCGGCGCACGCTCCTTCTACACCAAGGCTACCGCCATCCGCACCCCGGCTGACCTGAAGGGTCTGAAGATCCGCACCATGGACAGCCAGATGGCTATCGACATGATGAACTGCCTGGGCGGCTCCGCTACCGTTATGGGTTACAGCGATATCTACACCGGTATGCAGCAGGGCGTCATCGATGGTGCCGAGAACAACGTCACCGCACTGCGCGACCACGGCGACGTGACCAAGTACTACTGCTTCGACGAGCACACCCGCATCCCCGATATGGTGATCATCGCTTCCAGCGTGTGGAACAAGTTCTCTGACGAGCAGAAGTCCATCGTGGCCGAGTGCGCTGCTACCGCTACCGAGGAGTACAAGGACGCCTGGAAGAAGTTCGAGGACGAGGTGCTGGACAAGGCTGTGAACCAGAACGGCGTCGAGCTGGTCAAGGATGTGGACATCGCCGCATTCCAGGCCGCTGTGCAGCCCATCTACGACAACCTCAAGACCTCTAACCCCACCACCTACGCGGTCGTGGAAGAAATCCGCGCAATGGCCTAAACGCCAACGCATTGCTTTCCATTCTTATCTCCCAAGCTGCGGGCGGCGCACGATGCTGCCCGCAGCTGCGCGGGAGGGAATGAGTTCAAGGAGATGATCTTGTGAAAAAACTGGATAAAATTCTGGATAATGTCATGCGCTTCCTCATGGCAGTGGCAATGTTCGCCCTGCTGGCAGGCGGCACTTGGCAGATCTTTACCCGCTGGATCCTGCGCAACCCCTCCACTGTGACGGACGAGTTTCTGCGCTATGTCCTGATCTGGGCTTCCATGATCGGTTCCGCCTACTGCTTCTACAAGGATAAGCATCTGGCGCTGGATCTGGTCAAGGGCCGCGCAAAGGGTGCGTTCAACGTCGTGCTCAGCGTGTTCATCGAGGCCGCCATCGTGTTCTTTGTGGGCTACGTCTTTGTTTACGGCGGCTGGAAGCTGACTGCAAACGCCACCAACGTTTCCTCGGTCATGCGCATCCCCTTCAAGTTCCTGTATTCCATCCTGCCGATCTCCGGCGTGTTCATCATTCTGGCTCGCGCGCTGAAGTATGTACAGCTCTTCGCGGAGCGTAAGGAAAAGAAAGGAGAAAACGCATAATGGTTGCACAGGCTACGTTACTGCTGTTCGGTTCCTTCTTTGTCATGCTGCTGGCCGGTGTGCCCATCTCGGCAGGCATCGGCATTGCATCCATCTTCACGGCACTGTTCAGCATGGACCCCGCAATTTTTGCCCTGACCGCCGCACAGCGCTGCTTCTCGGGCATTGACTCCTTCTCTCTGCTGGCACTGCCCTTCTTCTCTCTGGGCGGCAACATCATGAACAAGGGCGGCATTGCAAAGCGCCTTGTCCGTCTGGCACGTCTGGCTGTGGGCAAGATGCCCGGCTATCTGGCTGCCACCAACGTTCTGGCTAATATGTTCTTCGGTGCCGTTTCCGGTTCCTCCGTGGCAGCTACCTCTGCCATGGGCTCCATCATGGCTCCGCTGGAGCTGGATGAGGGCTACGACCCCAACTACTCCGCAGCCGTCAACATCTGCTCTGCCCCCACCGGCATCCTGATCCCCCCGTCCGGCCCGCTGATCCTTTACTCCATCACCGCCGGCGGCGTCTCTGTGGCTGCTCTGTTCATGGGCGGCTACCTGCCTGGCATCCTGATGGGTCTGTGCGTGGCTGGTCTGGCTGTGTTCATCGCCGTCAAGAAGGGCTATAAGTCCTCCGCCGTCAAGGACCCCGACCCCGCCGTCAAGATCATCATTGATGCAGTGCCCTCTCTGCTGGCCGTCATCATTGTCATGGGCGGCATTCTGGCAGGCTTCTTCACTGCTACCGAGGCTGGTGTGGTGCTTTGCCTGTACTGCGGCCTGCTGTCCATCCTGTACAGGGAGATGACCTTCAAGAGCTTCTATAATCTGCTGGCAGACACCATGGAGAGCAGCGCCACCATCCTGTTCCTGATCGCCGCTTCCTCCATCATGTCCTACGTCATGAGCTACTCCGGCATCCCTGCCGCTATCAGCAACGCGCTGATGAGCGTTTCCAGCAACCGCTACGTCATCCTGCTGATCATGAACGTGTTCCTGCTGGTCATGGGTATGTTCCTGGATCTGACCCCCGCAGTTCTGATCTTCACCCCCATCTTCCTGCCCATCACCCGCAGCATCGGCATGAGCGATGTGCAGTTCGGCATCATGCTCATCATGAACCTGGGCATCGGCTCGGTCCCCCCGCCGGTCGGTTCCTGCCTGTTCGTGGGCTGCGGTGTCGGCAAGGTCAAGATCGAAGGCGTTACCAAGTACATTGTGCCGCTGTTCGCCGCCATGGTCGTGGCACTGTTCCTTGTCACCTTCATCCCTGCCATTGCGCTGTGCGTCCCGTACCTGTGCGGTCTGGTGCCCAGCCTTGGCTGGACGTTCTAAGCCCTGACTGTTCCGGGTAAAGCAACGAATACGTTGCCTCCATTTCTCTGAAGATATCCTGCATCTGAGGGGGAATGGAGGCATTTTTTATCAAAAACTTGAGAGGAGTAAAAACTATGGAGATCTGCTCCCGTTTTACAGGCATGGAGCGCAAAGACGGCGCTTTCCTGCTGCATACTGATAACGCTGATATCAAGGTCTGCTTTGTGACCGATGAAATCGTCCGCGTCCGCGCAAGCTTTGACCACGAGCTGGCAGAGGAGTCCTACGTCCTGATGACCACCGCATGGGAGGATCGGATGGACGAGCTGTTCAAGGGTGAGCGCACCCGTGTGGAGCCCTTTGCCGCCGAGCTCACCGAGGACGACAGCACCCTCACCTTTGCCACCGGCAAGGTGACACTGGTGGTGGACAAGGATCCCATCAACTTCAAGCTGCTGGCTGCCGATGGCTCCGAGCTGTACAGCACCCTGCCCGGCAACCCCTTCGTCAAGGACGCCAACAACCGCGTGGTGGCTTACAGCCGGATGAAGGAGGACGACTGCTTCTACGGCTTTGGCGAAAAGACCGGCCTGCTGGATAAGAACAAGACCTTCCAGCGGGAGCGCGCCACCGACGCCATGGGCTACGATGCCGAGAAGATGGATACCCTCTACAAGCACATCCCCTTCTATATCCGTCTGGACCGCGACACCCACAAGGCGGTGGGTGTGTTCTACCACAACTTCTACGAGTCCGTGTTCAACATGGGCTGCGAAAAGAGCAACTACTGGCCCCGCTACACCTATTTTCAGGCAGACGGCGGCGATCTGGACTGCTTCCTGATCGGCGGCGACACCATTGCCCGCATCGTGGACAACTACACCCTGCTGACCGGTCGTCCGGCACTGCTGCCCAAGCGTGCGCTGGGCTATCAGGGCTCCAGTATGTACTACCCCGAGCTGGAGAAGGACAGCGATGACGCTGTGCTGGGCTTTATCGACACCATCAAGGAAGAGGGCTTCCCCATCGACGGCTTCCACCTGTCCAGCGGCTATACCAGCCAGAACAACAAGCGCTGCGTCTTTACATGGAACACCGACCGCTTCAAGGACCCCAGCGCCTACTTCCACGCCATGAACGAAAAGCACGCCCAGAACGTGCCCAACGTCAAGCCGGGCGTCCTGCTGTGCAACCCCCGTTTCGACGAGTTCAACGCAGATGACGTATTCGTGAAGGACAGCAAGAACCCCGAGACCTACGGTGTCGGCAAATGGTGGGGCGGCGACGGCGCATTCTGGGACTTCACCAAGCCCGAAGGCCGTGCAGCATGGAAAAAGTACCTCACCGAGTCCATCATCGCCGTGGGCACCGATTCCGTCTGGAACGACAACTGTGAGTACGACAGCCTGATGGACAAGGACTGCACCTGCGATTTTGACGGCAAGGGCGGCACCATCGGCCAGCTGAAGCCCCTTATGAGCACCCTGATGTGCAAGGTGGGTGCCGATGCCGTGGTGGAGCACAACGCCAAGGCACGCCCCTACATGGTCTGCCGCAGCGGCAGCGCCGGTATCCAGCGCTACGCCCAGACCTGGTGCGGCGACAACTACACCAGCTGGAAGAGCCTGAAGTACAATATCCCCATCATCACCGGCATGGGTCTGTCCGGCCAGCCCAACGAGGGCGCGGACATCGGCGGCTTTGCCGGCCCCGCCCCCACCGAGGAACTGTTCGTGCGCTGGGTGCAGAACGGCATCTTCCAGGCCCGCTTCTCCATCCACTCCGCCTCCAACGATAACACTGTTACCGAGCCGTGGATGTTCCGGGAGTCTGCAGACACCATCCGGGACGCCATCCTGCTGCGTTACCGCTTTACTCCCTATCTTTACAGCGCCGAGTACGAGGCCAGCCAGACCGGTGCGCCCATCATGCGCGCTTTGGTCTACGACTTCCAGAACGACCCCAAGGCATGGGAGGAGAGCTTCGAGTTCCTGTTCGGCCGGGATATTCTGGTGGCTAACGTTCTGGAAGAGGGTGCCAAGACCCGCACCGTCTATCTGCCCGCAGGCTGCAAGTGGTACGACTGGAACGATAAGTTCCGCTGCTACGAGGGCGGCCAGACCATCGAGGTGCCTGTCACCATGGCTACCATCCCCATGTTCGTCCGCGAGGGCGCAGTCATTGCCATGGCAGACAACCAGCTGATGACCATGGAGGGCGACCACACCACCGCCCTGCACCTCATCGTAGCACCCAAGGGCACCACCACAACGACCCTGTACGATGACGACGGCATCACCAACGATTTCAAGAGCGGCGTGTACCGCAAGACCACCATCACCACCACCGCAGGCGAGCGGGTGACCATAAACTTTGCCTCCGAGGGCAGCTACAAGGACACCGTGGAGACCATCAAGGTGGAGATGATCGCCAAGGAGAAGAGCCCCTTCTGGGTCACGCTGGATGGCCGCAAGATCGAGCACTTCCTCAACCGCCGCAAGTTCGACGCCGCTGCCGAGGGCTGGTATTACAGCCAGAGCAAAAAGGCTGTCGAGGTCAAGTATGCAAACCCCGCCAAGGATCACGAGTTGACTGTTTCGTTTGAACAGTTCGACCTGATCGGTATGTAACACTGTACGGAGGAACCTCTTATGCTGCTGCGTAGTTTTGAATCCTTTGAAAAGACCGAAAACGGCTACCTCATCCACGGCGATGCCGCTGATGTGAAGCTGATTTTCATGACAGACGATATCATCCGCATCCGGGTGCACTTCGACAAGGGCACCCCCATGGAGGAGGAGTCCTACACGCTGGTGACCACCGCGTGGGAGGACCGGATGGACACCCTGCTCAAGGACGAGCGCACCCGCATCACCGCGCTGGATGTCCCCTGCGCCGAGGACGATAAGGCCCTGACCTTTGAGACCGCACACCTGACTTTGAAGCTGTTCAAAAAGCCCTTCCATTTTGAACTGTTCGATAAGTCCGGCAAGCTGATCTATCAGGATCTGCGGGAGCGCGCCTTTGAGAAAGATCAGATCGGCCGTCTGAGCCACTTCTCCAAGGTGGACCGGGAATACGACCACTTCTACGGCTTTGGCGAAAAAACCGGCCATCTGGACAAAAAGGGTCGCCGCCTGCGGATGTCCCCCAAGGATGCCATCGGCCACGACCCCGAGACCGGCGACCCGATGTATAAGCACATCCCCTTCTACATCCGGGTAAATGAGCACGACCTGCGCCCTGTGGGTCTGTTCTACCACAACTCCTACGACTGCGTGTTCGACCTTGGCGAGGAGCTGTCCGGCTACTGGGAGCGCTACTGCTACTACCAGACCGACGGCGGCGACATCGACCTGTTCCTGCTGGCCGGTGAGACCCTGCCCGAGATTCTGAACGAGTACACCCTGCTGACCGGCCGCAGCGCCCTGCCCACCAAGCAGTCCCTGGGCTACTGCGCTTCCACCATGTACTACGCCGAGCTGGAAAAGAACTGCGACGAGGAGATCTACAAGGTCATCGACAAGCACGAAAAAGAGGGTATCCTCATCGACAACTTCTGGCTGGCCTCCGGCTATTCCAGCGGCGAAAAGGACAACCTGCGCTATGTGTTCAACTGGAACCACAAGCGCTTCCCGGATCCGGAAAAGTTCTTTGAGAACATGAACGCCCGGGGCATCAACGTCATCCCCAACCTGAAGCCCGGCATCCTGAAGCACCACCCCTACATCGACCTGTTTGAAAAAAACGATGTCTTTATCAAGACCCCGGACGGCAAGGCTCCGTACTATGGCCGCTGGTGGGGCGGCGAGGGACGCTTCTTCGACTTCACCGGCCCCAATGGCCGCAACACCTGGAAGCAGCTGCTGGAGGAGAACATCCTCAAAAAGGGCACCAAGACCGTCTGGAACGACAACTGTGAGATGGACGGCGTGGAGGACCGCGACGCCCAGTGCGACTTTGAGGGCAAAAAGGGCACCATGGCAGAGCTGAAGATCCTGCACTCCAACCTGATGGCCTACACCGCCAAGCAGGCGCTGGCAGATGTGTACCCCGGCGAGCGCCCCTACATCATCAACCGCGCAGGCTACGCCGGTATCCAGCGCTACGCACAGGTGTGGGGCGGCGATAACCTGACCGACTGGCGCACCGTCAAGTTCAACATTGCCACCATTCTGGGCATGGGTCTGTCCGGCTGCTCCAACATGGGCTGTGATATCGGCGGCTTTGCAGGCCCCGCACCCGAAGCAGAACTGCTGCTCCGCTGGCTGCAGAACGGCATCTTCCAGCCCCGTTTCTGCCTGAACTCCGCCAACAACGACAACACCGTCACCCAGCCGTGGATGTACGAGGAGAACCTGCCCTACATCCGTGCAGCCTACCAGCTGCGCTACCGTCTGATGCCCACCCTGTACTCCCTGATGTACGAGTCCAACCAGAACGGTATGCCGGCATGGCGTCCGCTGTTCCTGGAGTTCCCGGACGACCCCAAGTGCTACACCGACAAGAACCTGACCTTTATGTTCGGCAAGAGCATTCTGGTGGCGAATGTGGTGGAAAAGGGTGCCACTACCCGCACCATCTACCTGCCCGCAGGCTGCACCTGGTACGATATGAACGATAATCTGCGCGCATACGAGGGCGGCCAGACCATCGAGGTTCCGGTCACGCTGGCAAGCATCCCCATGTTCCTGCGCGGCTCTGCCGTTGTGGTGACCACCGAGGACGTCAAGCACATCCTCAAGGACACCATGCGCCAGATCGACCTGCTGGTCGCTGCCGAGACCGACACCAGCTTTGTGCTGTACGATGACGACGGCCACACCGAGGACTACAAAAACGGCGTTTACGCCAAGACCACCATCACCGTCAAGGCCGGCGACCGCACCGACATCCGCTTTGCCACCGAGGGCAGCTACGAATCCCCCGTGGAGCGCATGACCCTGAAGCTGGTCAGCAAGAAAAAGGGTGCGCTCTGGGCCAGCGTGGATGGGCAGCAGCTTCCCCAGTACATCGTCCGCGACGGCTGGGAGGCCGCAGAGTCCGGCTGGTACTATAACCTGCCCGACCGCACCATCTGGGTCAAGTTTGCAAAGCCTGCCAAGAAGGACTTCACAGTGACTGTCTCCACCGAAAAGTTTGACCTGATCGGTATGGCAGAGGACTAAAAAGCCATTTCTAATCTTCTTTAATTCTTCTTCAAAAACACGATGACCCGTGGGGGAGCTCCCCACGGGTCATCGTGTTTTTTATAGGTTTCAGGCTTCGGTCTGCATCTCCCGCCGGAGGATGCGGCAGACCATGAACAGGCAGTAGAACATTGCCAAACCCCATGCAAAGGGATTGGAAAGGCAGATGCCCAGATATCCAAGGCTGGTCTTTACTGCCAGCACGCCGCCAAGGCTGCGGCCAATGAGCTCGCCCACGCCGGAAACGATGGCCAGCACGCTGTAACCAAGCCCCTGCAAGGTGTTGCGGAAGATCATCAGCAGGCCGTGGAAGCAGAACAGCATACTCATGACGCTGAGGTACTGGATGGCACCCGCCGTGACGGCAGGGTCGGCATCGCCCAGCACTAGCCCCACAGCGTAGGGCTTGATGAAAAAGATCACGCCCCATGCCACGGCGCAGTAGAGCAGCTGCACCATGCAGCCGTCCTTAATGCCCTGCCGGATGCGGTCGGTGCGGCGGGCGCCGTGGTTCTGTCCCACATAGGTAGCCATGGCCATGCCTACGCTCTCCATGGGCAAGGTGAACATCTGGCGGATCTTTTCGCCTGCGGTCTGGGCTGCCACAGCGGTGCTGCCCAGCAGATTGATGGCGTCCTGCATGATGACTGCGCCGATGGCCGAGACGGAATACTCAAACCCCATGGGAAGGCCGATGTAGGCCAGCCGCCTGCAGTGCCCTGCCGAAAGCAGAGTGCGCGGCTGCTGGAAGGAAAGCCCCTCCAGCTTTGCTGTGCAGGTAAAGAACCAGTAAGCGCACAGCCCACCGCTGAGCAGCTGGCTGAGCACGGTGGCAATGGCGGCGCCGTCTACCCCCATGCCCAGCGGCACGATGAAGAGATAGTCCAGCAGAATGTTCACCACGCTGGCGACCAGCAGGAAGTAAAAGGGGTGCCGGGAATCCCCCAGTGCTCGCAGCACGCTGGAAGCGTAGTTGTATAGCACCGTAGCCGGAATGCCCAGAAAGATGATCTGGATGTAGAGCACCGCATCGGTGTACAACTCCTCGGGCGTATGGATGAGCCGGAGCAGCGGCCCCGCCATCAGGGTGGTAAGCACCGTGAACACCACGCTCAGCACCAGACAGAGCAGTGCGCCGTTCAGCAGGTATTTTTGCAGCCCGTCCTTATCCTTTGCGCCAAAGGTCTCTGCCGCCGGGATGCCAAAGCCCACGCAGGCTCCCTGCACAAAGCCCAGAATAAGAAAGTTGAGGGAGTAGGTGGTGCCTACCGCGCCCAGCGCATCGGTGCCCAGACACCGCCCTACGATGACGGTATCCGCAAAGCTGTACAGCTGCTGGAATAAGGTGCCCAGCACCAGCGGCAACGCGAACCGCAGGATCTGGAACAGCGGATTGCCCACCGTAAGGTCGGTGGTGCCGGAGCGCTTTTGAGAAGTAGCTGCCATAAAGAAAACTCCTTATTATGGTATTTTCTTCATTCTATCATGGACAGCCGCTTTTCCCAAAGTGGTTTTGTGACAGGAAGCTGTCTTTTTGTGATGGAAGCGCGGAAACTTCCGTCTTTTTACAGTTGCTTCTTCTGCGGCGGAAAGTTCCGGCTGTTTGTTTGCAAATTCATAAAGCCACTTTTGATGCAGCTCTTTGCGGGTCTACACCCATCCACCACACACCCGTTTTTACTGCCAAAAAGAGAGGGCTGGACGGTGCCAGCCCTCTTGACAAGGAAAAA
>ULQY01041178.1_pt1 | contig 21183 bp, 26 predicted proteins | sample 1954671 | NCBI WGS metagenome assembly ULQY01 (sample SAMEA4835660, study PRJEB28245) | human gut metagenome | biome: gut microbiome; material: fecal sample | place: Denmark | collected 2008 | reverse complement strand
CCCGCCATAATCTGGAATCAAATGGTATACCCTATTCGACACTACTTCCCGGATATAAAGGGCGAACCACCGACCCGGCTGCTGGAAACAGCTCCCACTTCCTGTACCACATTGTTGGCAGTACCGCCGACGCCTTGAGAGCATCGCCACGGTGTGTATCATGATTGCTGACCCTTCGCTTGAGGTATGTGTTCCACGCCACCTCTCCCGGACCGTTAAGCGCTCCGCTGCCTATCAGGCAGCATCATGGCGTCAGAACAGCCGGGGCGCACCTGCCGTCGCTCCTTGGGTTGCGGCAAGGTCAGTTGTATGTAGCCGGTGATTCGGATATTCGGTTATCAAGGTGCAAAAGGGGGAAGAGGGCTTTTTTGTCCCTCTATATAAGAACAACGCGAAAAAACAAAAAAGTTCGAGAAAAAAAGCAAATTTTACAAAAAGTAGCAGAACTAGAAATCACGACATCATTACTATTGATAGAGTTTCGTATGCCGGCTTAATAGTAGAATGTTTATGCTAAAAGACAAAAACCTTTGAAGAATGTGTTTGGCTGTTCAAGAACGATTACTAGAGTATGAAACTGTTCCACGCAAGTAGAGGAGATGCTATAGATTTATGAGAGTGCTTGTGTTGGAACCGGGCTACTGCCCTTATATCGCGTTCTTTGATAGCGCAGAAGAAGCTGTTAGAAAAATCATTCAGGGAGAGAAAAATGTTGCGCTACCCTTTGGCAACGAAGTAGGATATAAGTAGGATTTTAGCTTTAAATGGAATGCTAATTACAGTGGAGTACAGAGATCGCTTCTGGTGAGAATGTTAGTTCAAGTCAGGAGGTTGGCCATGCGGGCAGTACCGGTACACCGAATTACATGCACTTTGACGAAAGGAAAAATGATTCTCTGGCATACTTAGCATGGCAATAAGGAAAGTTGGCAATGCACTGTAATAGGGAGGCGTTGCTCGCTCCAGAGGTTTTATATTTGTACATTGATAAATGGAGAAACACCCGGTAGAGTGTATGTGTTCTGCGAATTGTATCAAGAATGATACCAAAGAGTATGTGAGCCGGAGGAATACTCTAGTGACGTTGCATCGAACAATATCACAAGGAAAAAATGCGATAATCTTGAATTGAACTATAGCAGTAGAATGGAATGATAGTAAGAGGGTAAATTAATGCTTGCAATTATTGACGTTATGTTGTATAATTGTAAGCGAATTAATTGATTCTTGATGTCATTATAAAAAGACAATATGCAAGTGATATGTACGCTTTTGCTAAATGCGATTCAGTACCAATATCTGCTATCTTGCGTCTGAGGTTATCCGAATGGGACTGCGAGCGGTCCATCGGATTTTGTTGTTTGCCATCAATGAAACACCCGGTTACGTGTGACAGCTATAATTGTAAAGTGTTCCCGGAATATTCAAAGTGATATTATGCTGTAGTTATTATTGAAATTACTCTTTATAAAAAATGTTTTCGATTTTCTTTTGAGATTTTTGAAATAGGACTGCCATATAGTGTCATAAAGAAATCTAATTTAAGATATAGTTGAATTGTGTTCCATCCTTCTGATTCATGATGGTTTTATCCGAACGCGGTAAATAAGAAGACCATATTCAATTTTATAAATCATGCCAGAAGGAAGGAAAATATATGTTTACCGTAAGGAAGGATATATGTGAAAGAAACCAGAAGTCATGCGTTCAGTCTTCTAATTGATTTTTGGCTTTTCCTGGGACAAAGCTTATCAGCATTAAAGATTTTTGAACAAATTTTACAGAAGTGTTCGCTTACCGATTATTCAATCTCTCTATTGGTGCTAATTACCTCTACTGCACTCTCTTCTTTATCGTTTTTTTCGGAAAGCTTGGCAAATAAGGGAGATAAAGAGAGAAGATATAAGAAGGTACATACTGTTCTTAAGAACAGTAGCTTTTTCTGCGCAATTGTCTTACTGATAGAATCGGGATTACTCTTTTTGTTAACCATAGGCGTTCCCTACTTTGCAAAGTATTTTCCCATGATCGCTGTGTATCTTGCTCTTATTATTGTGCCGTTGCGCCAACTCCTTAACTGTATCTATGATTGTATCAATCTGTGGAGCAAAGGAGAATAAGAGAATAGTTGTGAGGGTTATAATTGCCTTAAATAATATATAGATTTATACCCTATATGAATTGAGTGAGGATAAAATGGAGATTTTATTGCTTGTTGTATGCGTTTTGATTGCATCAGCTGACGGTTTTGTTGCGATATACAGTGCACTGCGGCGCACGGTATGGAAAAAGCGAAATACCGTGTTTGAGCAAAATTATCCTCAGCATGTTTCCATAAGGGTATTAGATATATTGGATGAAGATATCCTGCGAGGACTATTTGCGGGACGGAGTCAGTTGTCTTATCCAAAAGCTGTATGTGATAATGGTGGCCGAACGGGAAGAGGAAATCCACATTTGACTAGAAATAGGTATGTGGATATTTCGAGTATTGATACTCAAATAGAAAGGATTATACGCCAAGCATATGACTAACGAGAGTGAAAATAACAAGCAAGAGTTTCTTTTTTCGTTAAATGACGCGGTAAAGATCGATATTGATGTCGATGCTCTTAATAGTTATAAAGAGGAACTGAATGCTTTGCTTTCTGAATATGCTAATATTGTCAACCCCTTGATTGTGGAATATGAAGTGGAGAAAAATGAGTTCCCAATCGAAATGTTGAATGAGATACGGGCAATTGTTGGTCATATCGTTAGGGCGACTGCGACAAAAGATGACAAGGAAATCTCAGAGAACATTAGGAAAGCGCATTCTCATGTAAAACGTGCAACCTTGGATGGCTACAAGTATCTGTGCGTTATTTACGATGAGCGTTATTGGGATTTTTTTGCTCGATACGACACTGTTGATTGGGTTGACAGCGGACTACAGGAGGATGTTCATAGTATAAATGAAAATCGGAGAAAAGCCGTTGAATTATTAAGGAAAGCTAAAAATTCAGAAGGCGTGGAGAACGATTCGCAAAGGTTGAGTTTGTCGGCCAAAGACCATTATGAATCGATGGTAACACTCAGTAAAATGTATAAACGAGCATATAATGAGTATAGGGCACTATTTCAGATGCTTTATTTGCTTGATGAGAAAATGGCGACACTCGCTAAACAGAAAAAGCTAATTACAAAAAGGAAATACGGGTTACTATCTATTTTTGGTAGGGCAAATGATAGATAAATTCAGATAGAACTAATTTGATTACCAACCTGCCCAACCCTTGCGACAAACCAGTAAAAACGTACAATAGACAAAAGCCCCTTGATGTAGGAAAGTTAAAGAGCTATATCAAGGGGTGTTATTATGTCCAGCAAAAAGGGAATGCTGCATTATAGTAAGGTAAGAACGGTAAATTCTATTGTAGTGATTGTTGATGGCGATCATACAACCCCGATTGATGTACTCAGAGCAACCTGTTATGTCGATCATACAAGCAGTCAAAAAAGCGGTGCATCAGCATGGAAGCTGATGCACCATTTTTAGTGTCTCATAATGTCTGAAAAAGTAAGCTGCCCATCTTCGCAGGTCTTAACCAGAGCGGGCGGCACAATAGTGAGGAGCTGCAAGGCATCCTGGGCACTGGTGAGCCAGGGGCGAATCTGCTCAGAACTGAGAAGCAGCGGCATCCTGTCATGGATGTCATGAACCGTGGTATTGGGCTTTGTAGTCAGGACCACAAAGCAGTTTACTCCTTCCACATTGTCAAAGATGCCTGCCAGATACAGCGGCTTGCCCGGTATCTGAAAGAAATACTTGTGCTTTTCTTTATCCCATTCATAGTACCCGGTGGCGGGCACTACGCAACGCTGTGCCGCAATGCTGCGGCGGAACATAGGCTTTTCGCAGACTGTTTCAGCCCGTGCATTGATCATCAAACCGCCTCGCCAGCCAGGAATACCCCACCGCTGGAACTCGGCCACTACCTTGGAGCCACTGGCAACTAGCACGGGGGCTTCGTCTGTGGGGGCAATGTCTCCGGCCATAGGAAAGTTCAGTTCATTGTGCTGTCCACTGCTGCGGCGCTGGGCATCCCGCACGATCTGTTGAAACTCCTTGTATTCACCGGTAGAGAACTGGTATCTGCCACACATTCAAAATACCCTCCTTTGTGGGGTTACGGTTTAACCCACAACAACACCCATGATGCGGAACTCATCCTCTGCGCCGACGGCTATAGGCTGATAGGCCGGGTTCAGCGACATCAGTGCCACGCCGTGGCCATCACGACGGAGTTTTTTACAATAACCCTGTCCATTGAGATAGCACAGAACGATGGTACCGTTATCCGCCGTTTCGGCGGACTTTGCCCACACGATCTGCCCGTCGGCAAACCGCGGGGTCATGGAATCGCCCGCCAGACGGACACCAAACTGTGCGCTGGCAGGAACAGAATCGTCCACTTCGATTTGATCTGCCATATCATCGTCCAGCCATTGGCCTGTACCTGCAGAGGCGGGCTGAAGATACACTGGTAGAACTCTCAATACAGGATGAGGATTTTCCCGGTACTGTGGAGCAAGCATCAGGAGATTTCTGTAGCTCTCTAGCATGTCGAGCCCTGCCTTATTCAGCTGTGGAGTATCCGGCTCAGCAAAAAGACGAGATACTTCGTTATATCCCAATGCTCGAGCAAGGGCAATGGCCTGTGTAACACGAGGCTCAGACTCTCCACTTTCCCAGGCTATTAGGGTGCGTACTGCGATTCCTTTTCCATCCTTCATATATAACCGCATTTTATTTATTACCTGCTCACGGGTGAGTTTCTGCTCCTCGCGGGCCGCTCTGATGCGCTCTCTCCAACTCATAGGGTACTTCACCTCATCCTTAGTATATCCCTATATCTGTGAAAAGTCAACAGTACAATTACATGGATTTGCAATTATTTGGTATTGAAAATGCAAATAAATGTAATTATAATGGAGCTGAGGGGGAAATGGAAATGCAAGGCCAAAGACATATACTCCATATTGATGCCAACTGCTACTACGCCAGCGTGGAAATGCAGGAAAACCCTGCCTTACGGGGCAAACGTATAGCTGTCTGCGGCTCCAAAGAGGACCGCCATGGCATAGTTCTCACCGCCAGTTACCCAGCCAAGCACATGGGGGTCAAAACTGGTATGGCCATCTGGCAGGCACAGCAGTGCTGCCGGGACCTGATAATCGTACCGCCCCATTATAGTGAGTATATGCGTTACAGCGGGTATGTGCGGGAAATTTTGCAGCACTATTCCGACCAGATTGAAGCCTTTGGCCTGGATGAAAACTGGGTAGACATTACCGGCAGCGTGGGGCTTTTCGGAAGCCCCATGACCATAGCACAAGAAATTAGCGACCGGGTGAAGCGAGAGCTGGGCATCACGGTCAGTATCGGAGTGTCAACCAACAAGATCACCGCCAAGCTGGGCAGCGACTATAAAAAACCGGATGCGATCACCCGTATTGAAGCAGATAATTATAAAGAAATTGTTTATCCTCTGCCGGTGCAGGATCTTCTGTATGTAGGCCCAGCCACCCAGCGGAAACTCAATGGGTACGGCATCCGCACCATCGGCCAGCTGGCCGAAACCGATCCCAAGGTGCTGGCAGGCTGGTTTGGGAAGGTGGGGTATTCTCTGTCCAGCTTTGCACGTGGGACCGACCATTCCCCGGTGTGTAACCAGAACTATCACGCCGCCGTGAAAAGCGTGGGTAACAGTGGAACTACCCCCAGGAATCTGGTCAACGATCAGGATGTTTGGCTTATGCTGGTGGTAATGAGTGAAAGCGTGGCCATGCGAATGCGGGAACTGGGAATGAAGTGTACGGTGGTGGAGGTGTCCGTGCGGGATTGTGATCTTTCCGGGTTTACCCGGCAGCGGAAGATAGACACCCCTACCAATGGCGGACTGGAGATTGCCCGCATTGCCTTTGACCTGTTCAGGCGCACCTATCGCTGGGGCAAACCTCTGCGTGGAGTTGGGGTGCGGGGAGCATCGCTGGTTCCCCAGGACTGCCCAATTCAACTGGGCTTTTTTAGCGGAGAAGAAAAGCGGGAGCGGATGGAACGCATCGACAAAGCCGTGGACACCCTGCGCCAGCGGTACGGATACACCGCTGTCCAGCGTGCAGTTTTATATACGGACCGAGGGCTAGGTACCATCAATCCCAAGGATGACCACACCGTGCATCCGGTGGGATTTTTCAATGCCGGTTAAGGAGGTAAATTCATGTCACGCATCATTGTTGGGCGAGAAAAAAAGTATGTGGCAGTGGATGTTCGGTTTGAGCCGGACGGTCATCTGCGACCTTTGGCCATTGTGTTCGGCCCGAATCAGGTTTATACCATTGACAAAATAAATGATGTCAGCCGCCGTGCTGCTGAGGTGGGGGGAGTGGGTGACCGATATGTCTGTCTCATAAATGGGCAACAAACCAATCTATGGCTGGAAAAGGGCCGTTGGTTTGTGGAAGCGAAAATTCTCACAAAACAATGAGTTTACGCATATTTAATTCACAATATTCTATTGAAATATTTACTGCTGCATACAAGATTGGCGATGTGGACAGTACCGATGACACATGGGAGGATACTTACACTTTGGGAAAAGTCTTGAAGGAACTCCTTTTTATCCAATTGCCGATGGAATGTCACAATATACAATAGGGGAGTGACCTACAACGCGTGGGTCACTCCCCTGTTTTATATGAAGCATAGAAACATGGTTACATTACTCGTCATCCCACAATTCATCCAGCAAACCAATGACCTTCTTGTAACTTAGCTGATTTTGTTTGGCATCATCTACGAAGCGTTGAACTAAGCCACGGGTCATTTCATCGGAAACCATTTCTTTTAGTTTTAGAGGTAACATTATCGTGCTACCCGTGTTGCCTTTTGTGTAAATGTAACCTTCTTTTGCCATTAGGCGGTAGGCTTTTTGGGCTGTATTGAGTGAGACACCGGTTTGCTTTGCAAGCTCGCGACGGCTTGGCATAACATCGCCATCCTTTACTTCCCCAAGAAGTATCTGTCGCCTTAAGTGTTTAAAAATTTGATGATAAAGAGGGGCTCGGTCGTTAAATTCAATGTTTCGAAAATTGATCACTGGCCTCACCTCAGCTTTCTACATATCTTTTCAAAGTCGCTCATTAGTTCCGCCCGTCGTATTGCGTTTCCTTACATAAGGTGATGAAAAGGCTACCTTGAGGTGCCTTCTTCCAAAAGCCTTCACAGAGCGTAAATGCCATTTGTCTTTCTGATTAGCAAAGGCTTTTTTGAAGGGTTTGGGCAATGGTCTGCCCCACCAAGCTCCTGCGTGTTAGCAGGCCGGAAATCCAACATACCCCCAGTACTAGAACAACTGCAAGGGCGATACTTCCGATTGGTAGGCAGAATGGAAGTGGGAATGCTCGCTGGATAGCATAATATTCCAAGGTCAGTATGCCGATTCCAAAGGGTAAACTCCAGCATAGTGCTTTGATTCCGTAAAAAAGACTTTCCAACCAAATCATTTTACAGAAGTCGACCGGGGTGACCCCTACACTGCGGAGTATCCCGTATTCCCGGGTACGCAGTTCCATGCCCGTAGAGAGGATATTGTGAATATTGGCCATGCAAACCAGACATAGCAGCAGAACAAACCCGGTACAGAAGATTTGAAGAAGCATACCGAACCGCCGCAGACCTCCCATTGCTGTGGTGTTGTAATATGCACTGGTCACCCCTTTGGGCAGATTATAGCTGACGTTCTGAGCCCAGTCTTCCAATCCATCGTAAAGGGTAGAAATACTTTCAGGATGAATATACTGTATCTGCCAGTAGTAGGAACCAACCTTGCTTAGTTGCGCCTGCCGATTCAGGAAGGCTTGGAAGACGCTGCGGCTAGTCACCAACTGCAGGGCAATGCTGTCTATACTGTTGTAGGTGATAGTATTGCCGGAATAGGGGGCGTTTTCCGCAAGTGTCGCTACATGCCAGGTGTCTGCAAATCCGTTCTCCTTAACAAAATCCATAGAAAAGCCAGGTTGTAGATTCAGAGGATTATTCAGCTGGGTGTAGCTTCCTGCATGATACAGATAGGTGTTGCTGATCATAACACAATCAAGATATTCCGGGTTTAGGGAAACGTCCTTGCCAACCCAGTTAGAAAACTCCTGATCCTCCATGACCAGCAGTGTAGGATAGACGATGATGTTATTGTCATTTACAGAAGTGTAATACTGCTCTCCAAAAAGGCTAGCCCGGTTTTGAATCAAGTTGATTGCATCCTGACTCATATCCGTCCAATTTAAAGTAAAGCTTCCCATTTCTCCAGCCTGCAGACCTTCGACCAACCGGACTTCTCCTGTTCCAGCTAGAGCTTTTAGCCCATCAGCATAGGTGGCGGTATCCAAGGAAGGGTCGCTGATAGTCATGGTTGCTGTTGCTACGGGGCTGTCTGTCCCGTAACGCACGCCCATGGCACGGTTCACATAGAAGGAAAGTCCTGAGCCGGCCAGAAGCATGATTACGCTGAGTGAAAGGGAAAAAACAATAGCCCGATACCGTCCTCTGTTCCGTTTACAATTTTTGAGGGCGAGAACACCGGAAAAGCCAAAAATCTTTTCGGTCAATTTCCCCGTTTTCACATCACTGGAATTGAATTGAATCTGATCTGCTCCTCGGATGGCATCCATAGGAGTGATTCTACTGGCTTTCAAGGCAGGCTGCAGTGCGCTATATGCCAGGGTCAAGGCTGCTAACAGGGCTGTAGCGACCATGGGCATAGGCCGTACTGAAAGATAAAGAGGCTGGGTGAATTGAAACAGTTCTTGGACCTGTCGGTTCAGGAAGAGCAGTGTCACCGCCATTCCTCCACAGCCTGTAGCCAAGCCCAGTGGTATACCAATTAGCCCTAGGATAAAGGCCTCATACAGAACAGACTGGCGCCTCTGCGCTCGGGTGGCTCCTACACTGGCTAACATTCCCAGCATTTGGGTACGCTCCGTCATACTGATGGCAAAGGCGTTTCGGGCCAGCGACACAGCGCCCACCAAGATGATGAGAAGTGTCACAGCCATCAAACTATAAAAAGCAGGCAACAGCAGGCTGCCAGGGTAATCTAAGCCATAGTAGAGCAGAAGCTGCCGGTTCAAATCTATTGTTCCCACGCCCCCGGCATCGGCAGGCAAGCCAGCCTGCCAATTCTGGACATCTTCCATCAAGTCATACAGTTTCTGCCCCAGAGGATCGACGGTATAGTAAGCGCACCATAGTCCATCCGGGGGGACCTGATCCCCAAGCACCGTAAAGCATGGTTCCCAGGTGAGTACATTCTGGCCATCAAAGCCGCCCGGATCAACAATCGCGGTAATCGTGAACTGATTCTCCCCCAAAGAATGAATCACGTAGCTGTCCGACAATCCCATGATTCCCAGTCCGCTGGTTTGACGATAGGTTGTAGCCCCGGTGGAATCCACCCCTTGCGGGGTCCAAACCCGCAACAGATCCAAGGAAACTTGTTCTCCAAGTTTCCAACCGGTCTTTTCAGCCAGAGTCTGGGTGATGGCCAGTTCATTCTCTTTGGTAGGAAGGGTACCTTCCAGGCACTCCACTCCCAGGAGCTGGTAAAAGGACTGGTTTACTCCGTAAAGGGCCGCGCCCCATCTGTTCTGATCGTCCAACGGAAACATGCCCCAGCTGGCTGCCAGCCCCAGCTGGTCCACCCGGTCATCCTGGGACAGATTTTGTACCACCCGTTCTCCAGTTTCAAAAGCTCTGCCATGCCAGGTGCCATTTTCCTGTGTAGCCTGCCGGTACAGGAGATTCAAAAAAGAATCTGCTCCCGCAAAAACAGCCGTGAGCATTGCTACAGACAAAACCACGCCGATCAGCGTCACCAATGTGCGGCGGGAATTGGCCCGCATTTGTGCGCGGGTCACAGTATGGATGATGTTTTTCATGGGCGCACCACCTCATCCCGGGCAATATGCCCGTCCTCTACTGTAATGAGCCGGTCTGCCTGGCAGGCGATTCTCTCATCGTGAGTGATGACCAGCAAAGTCTGGCCTTTTTCCTCATGAAAGTGGCGCAGTAGGGTCATCACTTCCGCGCTGTTTTTGCTGTCAAGGTTGCCGGTGGGCTCGTCAGCCAGCAGAAGCGCAGGGCTGGTAATCAGGGCCCTGCCAATGCTAACCCTCTGCTGCTGACCACCGGAAAGCTGATGGGGCAGATGATTCATCCGATCCTGGATACCCAAAATTTGTGCCAGCTGTTCCAACTGGGTTTCGTTGACGTTGCGTCCGTCCAACAACAAAGGTAAGGTCAGGTTTTCCCGCACATTGAGCACAGGAAGCAAATTGTAAAACTGATACACCAGACCAATCTGACGCCGACGAAAAATAGCTAGTGAGGTTTCGCTCAGCTTGTAAAGATCGGTACCCTGTACCCACACCTGTCCAGCGGTGGGCTTGTCCACCCCTCCCAGAAGGTGCATGAGGGTGCTTTTTCCACTACCGGAAGGGCCCATAATAGCAACGAACTCGCCTTTTTCTACGGAAAATGACACGTCATCTAGTGCCTTTACTTGGGCAATACCTTCCCCATAGTAACGGCTGAGATGTTCAACACGCAGTAATTCCATGTTTATCCTCCCTAGTCCAAGATTGGGCAACAGTTTTGCTGCCCTACAACTTGTAGTATATCGGCTGTTTCTTTCCTCTTAGTGACTTTTTGAGTGACAGTTTTGTCACAGACTACAGGGGTACATGGGCAGTTTGAGTATAAAACGGGCGCCAGGGCCAGGGTGCCGATTCTCTGCTGTCGCACTGCCACCTTGTGCCCGGACCAATTCTGCAGCCAAAGCAAGGCCGATACCGGCACTACCTGGAGCAGCATTTTTACCACGGTAAAATCTGCGGAATAGATAGGGAATATCCGATTCCGAGATGCCAGGGCCGTTGTCTTCCACCGTGATCATGAGGTTCAGGGCATCTCCATGTACTGTAATCTTCACGAGACCTCCTACGGGGGAATGTTCCGAGGCGTTCTTGATTAGGTTAGTTACAGCCTCTGCGGTCCATTTTTCATCTCCCTCCCATAGAAGGTTTTGTGGGCAATTTACTTCCAATGTCTGGTGGCGAAGTTCCAAGGCCACCTTTATTGGAGCGGTAGCTCTATCCAATAAAGAAGAAATAAAGACCGTTTTACGTTCCAATTCTAGGCACCCGGCATCCAGTCTGGATAAGGTTAGCAGCTGCTCCAGTAGCCACTGCATGCGTTCCAGCTGGGCAGTAAGTTGGCAGGTGAATTCTTGCCGTTTTTCAGAAGGCAGGTCTGGTCGGGCTAGCAAATCTGCCATAACCAGCATTCCAGTAAGAGGTGTGCGCAATTGATGAGAAATGCTGCCCAACAGCTGCTGTAGAAACTCCTTATCATGAGACAGCTGGGCGCTTTGCTGACGCAGGGTCATTGTGATTTTGTGTAGATCGTTCTTCAGTAGGCTCAGTTCGCCTTCACGATTGTCACGAATATCCAGAAGTTCCCCACCTGCATAGACTGAAGCTAAGTACTCACCAAGTCCCTGCAACTTTTTATATCGGCTCCTTGTTACGAGTACCCAGATTAGTGTGGTAAGAAGGACAGAACCTCCACCTGTTAACGCTGGTATAAGTCCACCGCTAAAACCACATATTAGCGCAGATACCATAGCTAGGACTATACTGAGGGCGAAAGGCAGACATAATTCTCTATTTTTTGCCATGACTGTCTACCTCCAGTCGATAACCCATTCCACGCACGGTGGAAATGAGATTTTTCCCTGGCGTTTCCAGCTTGTTCCGCAGTCGCTTGATATACACAGACAACGTGTTGTCATTGACGAAATTACCTGCGACGTCCCAAATTCCTTCCAATAGTTGCCCCCGGGTCAAAATCTGACCGGGATGGGCGAGAAAAGTAAGTAACAGACGGTATTCCATGGCGGTGAGCGGGATAGGCTCTCCCTTACGGGTTACCTGGGCTTTCTGGAGGTCCACTACTACATCTCCCAAGAGTACCAACTGTTCCCGTTCTCCGGCAGCCCGACGAAGTACTGCTCGGATACGGCTGGCAACTTCCCGAAGACGAAAAGGTTTGACAATATAATCGTCAGCTCCCATATCCAGCCCTAGGACAACACTTCCTTCGTCTCCCCGTGCTGTGGCAAAAATCACTGGGATATTCTTGCTTTTAGCAGCGGCACACAGGTCGAAGCCGTTGCCGTCAGGCAGACCGACATCAACCAAAAGCAATTGGTATCTTCCTGTTTCTAGCGCTTCTTTCCCTTGAGCTAGGGTTCCTATAGAAGTGACCTTCCAGCCCTCCTGTTCCAAAGAATAGGCTAGCCCAGCAGCAATGGTGGAGTCATCTTCAATCAATAATACCTGATCCATGGGAATTATTTCCTCACTTTATCTGTTTCGTGTACTATATTGTGTTATTATGCGGTTGCCTTTAGAGATTAGCCAATTAGGAAAAACACAATAATCTTACCAATTAGCGTTTAAATGCGGTATATGTTATTTTGTGAAGACTATTTGCCTTATTTAGGCTTTTCCAAAATGGTGAGTATCAAACATCAGTGATTAAGCAAAGCTTTAAGCAACGACGCGAGTGGTTGTGAAATATAACCTAATATTGTTGCTAATACGATACAAAATATAAAATAGGTGGTGAATGTAAAGATTGGATGCCAAGCATACAGAATTGCTACGGGCACAACTATAATAACTAATAGTACATGATGGATAAGAAAAATACGGTAACTTTGTTTTGAGAAAAAGTGTATGAATAAGCGGATGCCATGCGGAAACTTTTTTAAGTATTTGGTAGAAACACCAGCAAAGAGCATTATAAAAATAGCGGAGAAGAATGCTATGTACTTTGTGGGTACATATAATAATGCAAGGACTCCACATATTACTCCGCAGAGAACAAGTTGTTTACAACTGTACTTGCGACCGATAAGCTGTGAAAGCAACATGCCAATCCAAAACACAAAGGCTTGTCCCAAGACCATATGATCACCATCGTATGGTAAACATAAAGAGGGGCCAATAAGCCAGAATAAAAAAAGAATAGCACCCCAAAAGAAAGTCTTTCTGTTGGGAAAAACGAAATGACGAAAAATAGGAAACAAAAAATACAAGATAAGTAAACATCCTAAAAACCATTCACCGATTTTATAAAACGTAGAGGTGAATTGTTGTATATAGCCATCAACGCCAATAATAGAAAATATAATCTTCCATTTTGGGATTGAAGCATTATTCCCATGCAAGACTTCTCCATATCCAAATAAAGCGAAAAATACTACCCAAAAATCTGGATAGATCGCTAATACTCTACTTTTTGCGTATTCTTTTGGATTCCACCTATTTTGCCAACGTAGATTTAAGCATACACCGGATAGCAAGAAAAATAAATTAACCCCAATGCTTCCTAAAAGGCTATATGCTTGGAGTGTGAATGAAGAGGAATTGATGTATCCTGCTGTATTTGATTCAACAATAAAGTGGTATAAAAGGATAAATATAGTTGCCAAATTTCTTGAGAAATCCAGCTCAAGAAGGCGACTTTTATCTAGCGATCTTACTTTCATAATTAACTTGCCTTTTCATAAAGCTCATAAGCGGTTTCAAGAGAAATTTGTCCAGAACAATAGCTTTGGAATATTTCTGAGAAAGTATTTGTTTCATCTCTAAGACTATCTATATCTGCGATTGGAACCAAGGTTGACATATCGCTTGAAATGTTGTTGCACAGTGATACATTGTAAGTCGCTGATGCATCCGTAATACTCTGATTGAATGCTAAATAGTTAACGGGCAATCCATCGCCTAAAAGCTCACTTTGAATATCGTTGGAAAGCAGAAAAAGTAGAAAGTCCTCACTGCTATCATTGGCACCAGATGGGAGGGTAATCACAGAAGAAGGGATGCAGTATTTTATATCATCAGGAGCAGAAATAAAATTGATATATCCATCTCTATGACTATTGTTTATGAAATCATAAAAAGGAATAATGAAATTATCACTACGCGTTATGAGATCACAGAAAACAACTGAATCGCTGTTCATGAAATTGGTGGGAGAATTGTTTGATGGAACTTCGTTTGAGTTTTCTTGAAATGTGAGATTATTGTATTTGACGATACTTTGTAAAATTTCAATGAGGTTTTGATATCTATCTTTTGATAATGCATCATCTAGTTTTATATAGTTTCGCCATATGGGATAGTACAACTCAGGAAGAGCCTCTGCGTAATTAAATACTATTTCAGGCTTCGGGACGCTAAGACCAGCTAGAATTTTTTGGTAAAGCTCTATACCATTAAGAGGTTCATTTTTGAAAACGTTAGCCGACAATACATCTAGAGTGTTCGCCGAATTGACTGCCTCTAAATCTCGACCACCAACTGTTGGAACCATTATCCTTAAAGGGATAGCATATGTTTTCTCTTTATTAGTGTACAAGTGAGTGATATTGGAATAAAGGTATTCTTGATTGCAAATATTTGTGATGTCCTGAAATAATGTAGGTGAGTTTGTTATTAGCAAACTGGAATACAAATAACCCAGATTGTCAATTACGAGTAAATCGGGACCAACGCCTTGATATATCAAAGTTTCTATTTCTTGTCGTACTTGATTATAATTCCAATTGTCTTGCCCCCAGAGATCATCGGCGCTGACACAAACCACCTCAGGTGTATGAGAGCGATTCCAGAGATTTGAAGCATATTGTAATAAGGGGGACTCATACAACGAGAAGACAACGATTTTATCGCCATAACACGAAAATAGTTCAGAAGCGTGAGCGCTTGTTGATTCTTGTGAGGTTGATTTTGGTTCAATATAATTGTTCATTCCGAAATTAAACACTAAAATGGCAATTACAATAAATGTAACAATAACAAATAACCATTTACCTTTATGGTCAAGCTCGCGTTTTTTCATTTCTGTACTTCCTTATCGCAAGGTTCTTAAGTTGAAGTGAAAAAAGGGCCTGATCCGAAAACGTCATTGACATAACGACATTCGAATCAGGCCCTTCTCTATATTATAGAGAGTAAGGATTTGAAAACAACCTACGACATATCAAAGCGGTTCTTGCTCAGATCAATCAGTCCAAGAGAGCGTATACGTGCCGTAACCGGAGATCGGCGCGGCAAAAATCTCCTTGAAGCCCCACACATCTTGGAATTGGCATCCGCCGCCAGGAACAACTCCGATAGGAGAGCGCCCAGCGATACGGAACTGAACCGCTCCCGGACTCGAACCGTGGTTGTAGCAGGAGATGTCTTTGCCCAGGAATGTGCCGCTACCAATCTGCACCTCCGAAGTCAACAGGCCAACCCAGCTGTTGCCGGCGCGCGTGACGCTTTCCATTTCGGCGGACATCTCCGTGGAAGACATGTCGGCGGTGTCGACAGGTTCCGCAGCAAAGGCCGAGACAGAAAGGGAGAAAGACATAGCCAGAGTGAGCATACCGATAGCAAGATGTTTCAACGCTTTTTTCATAAATAGACCTCCAATCTGTGAGTGATTTTAAACTGTTCCCCAAAGAATGTGGAAAAATCGTTTCTCTAAGTCGTAGGATGTTTCTGCGGTGCACCGTATTTCCTTGTGATTAAACTTTATCATAATTGGTTGCCATATTCCAAAAATCCGACTTGAATGCAAAAAATAATGCATAAACGCAAAAATCCCTGCCGTAAGCGACCGTACAGCAGGGATTGGTATTAACTTTGCTCTGTGTCTGGCCAGTCGGCAGTAAAAATAAACCGGCCATCCTCGAACAAAAATGTATATTCAGCGTGGTACTTATCTAGAATGTCCTCAACGTTGCGAAGGCCAAATCCATGTAATAGAGGATCAGGTTTAGTAGAGGCAATTTGTCCACCAATAATCTGAACGGGGAGGCTTGGATTGATAATAGAGATGGATAATATCCCCTGAGTATACAGGATTTGGACGCTGACCCATCGATCGGATTCCTGCATCCGTAAACAAGCTTCCATTGCGTTGTCAATAAGATTTCCGAGGACGATGGTCACATCCAGCCGCGGTAATTTTAACGCTGAAAGGTTATTCACGCGAAATCGCATGTCTATTTTCTGCCGCTGCCCGGAATAGCCTTTTTGGTTCAAAAGAGCGTCAATTACAGCGTTGTGGGTGTTCACCAACAAGATCCGTTCGCTTTGGTGAACTTTCAACTCCGATAAATACGCCTTGGCTTCCTCCCAGTTTTCTTGGTCCAAGATATCTGCCAAAGTAGAGAGTTGCGCACGGTAATCGTGAGTCATTTTCCTTTGTCCAGCGTATGCTTGGCTCAGAGCCTCTATGTTTTCATCTTGCACATGTGCCCGTTCTGCAGCAACCACGAGCTTTTCCCGATTTAGGGCACTCTGCTCCAAATGGTCAAACATAAAAATAGCTACAACATCTACCGCGTCTAGAATCAGTAGACAAATCTGCCATATTTGCTGTTCTTTCGGGTATGTATAGATCTGCCAAATAATGAGCAGGGTACAAAGAGGAAAAACGGTAGACAAAGGCACCCAAGCTCTGGCGTGTTTGCCAACAGATAAAGGTTGGTGAAACTTACGAATTACAAGCGCAATTGCAAGGAGTAGAAGAGGGCGAAGGAGGAATACCATGGAATACAGTGGAATATTCCACACATATTCTTTGTATGATAGGTTCAGCATATACATGCACAGTGTGTCAAGCCAATATGCAGAGGTATAAAAGACAGCATATGTTGTCACTGCGATGAACAAGCGTCGATCCCAACGGCTTTGGTATAAAATAGCACACAGTATATAATAGAAAGCAACCTCAAACAGTATCTTAAGAGTATAGTCACCACTACTACCTATAAAAAATGAAAATGAGGAAATAGCCAAAATTCCTACAGCGACAAAGAGCCAATAGGTTTTTCCTGATTTTTTTCGAGGAAAAAAAGAATCAAATAGGATGATTTCAGTCCAAACTGAAAGCGTGTTCCCGATTATAGTGAGTACGTTACCCCAAGCTTCTACCATATCTGCTGCGCCTGCCATTTAACAAATTTTTGCTTGTTATCGCGGTAGCTACGGGCGCTAGCAGGCAAAGTATGCCCTGTAGTCAAAACTGCGCCGGTGCTTTGCAACGTTTGTAAGTAGATCATATTGACTAAAAATCGTTTGTGAATTCGCAAGAATCCCTGCGAAAAGAGAAGCTCTTCCAGCTGGGCCATCGTCAAACGTGTATATAATTTCTCTCTTCGCCACCCAACTAGGTGCAAACACTGTTCATGACCTTGACTCTCCACATAGGCCAGAGCTTGTATGGGGACAGGCATGCTTTCACCCTCACAAGAAATCTCCACCTTACGTTGGCGTGTTCGGCACACGTTGAGGGCATCAGAAAAATATAAAGAAAGCTTTTTGTCAAGTTCGGTTTTGGACAAATATCTAAACGCATCTACTTCGTAACCTTCTGGTGCGTACTCGCTGAAATTTGTTACAAAAATTAGAACAGCCTCTGGGTTTCTTCGGCGCATATCTCGTGCCAAGCTAATGCCGTTTTTCTCTCCGAGGTCAATATCAAGAAAGAGAATATCACAATTTGTCAGTAACTCTGCGTTTATGTCGTTTGCATTTGTCAGACACTGAATGGTCATGGATTTAGGAGAATATGCAGGCAGGGTCAATATTCTTTTATACATGTCATGCGCAAAAGTAGTGTCATCATCACAAATTAGTATGTGTATCATGTTTCCCCCTATTTTGGAATACTTGCCACTAGTAAGACGCTCTCGTGTTTTCAAAATAGTGAATCCTCCGTCAATTGTCAATAGGTATTAGCGCATTTTCTTAGATATACCACAAACGTGGTAATAAATCAATACAATACCACAAATGGACGATTTCCGAATTGTACACTATAGAGAAATACAAGGAGGGGAAGATGTATGGTGTATGAATTCGGCGCACGCTTATTACAGCTGCGGAAGGCAAAAAATCTGACTCAGCAGGCATTGGCTGATCGCGCTAAGGCACTTGAACCCGACCTGCGATTATCTGATTCAGTCCTTGGTAAATATGAAGGTGACCACGCGGTGCCACGGCTGACAGAAGCTGCAGCACTTGCCGAGGTGCTGGGCGTTTCACTCGATTTTTTGACGTGTGGTGAAACTAGCCGTACTTTGCCACTAAAAGGGCTGACTGAAACTCAAATAGAGCTATTACTGGAATTAACTAAGCTTTTACGTCAACAAAATGAAAAATGCTCACAAAACAAGCAGCGAATAAAACCGACTATTGAACAAGCAACTCTTATCGCGCAACTGATTCAAGAAATTATGGGCTGAATTTTGCATTCGTGCTATATTTTTTGCATTCGTGACGCTTTTTTGGAAGATTATTCCCAGAGTGAGTAAAATAACAATGCTAGGAGTTGGTATATATGGAGACTTTAGCGGTAAGGGTAACACACTTCTTTCTGCAAAAGCACTATATTGAGTCCGACCAAGCTGAATGGTTTCAATATGGCCTTGTCCGCCGTATGATGGGTGCTCTTACCTTCCTTTTGCTTCTACCCATCGGAGCTATAGTGGTGGGTTTGGGAGGATCTTTTTTTTACTTGCTTGTTTTTCGCTTTTTGCGAACGAGGACTGGTGGCTATCACGCAAAAACCCCGCATGGTTGTCTGCTAGCATCTCTTAGTACAATGTTAATAGCATTGTCATTGGCGAATTGTATCCAAGCACCGTTTTTAGGTGGCGTGGTTTTGTTTGGAGCAGCTCTATTTGTTGTCGCATTAGCTCCCGCAAATAATGCATCTCTTCATCTAACAGCCGACGAACTTGCTGCTATTCGTCCAAGAGGTTTGCTTCGCCTTGGCGTAGTTCTTTTAGTAGGGTACCTTTTTCTCCAAATATACATGCCGATTGGAAGCTGTGTGGCGGTTTCTTTGCTGGCTGTTGCGGTGATGCTTATACTGGCAAATTTAGGATTTGGAGTGCAATGATGTACAGTACTCTTTTTCAACCAAATTGACAATTTGAGAAAGGAAAAAACTATGAAGGCGAAGGAAACTATTGTACAGAGCTTGGTGCAGAAAGCAGCTCAGGCGATCATCAAACGTGAAAGCGAAGGGTGGCCACCTGATAGCTTATGGAGTGCCTTCCAACCTCACAGACCTGAGAAATCACTCCATAGCCAGAAAAACCAAAATAAGTGACAAAGTGACTATCAATGACTTCTTCGCGCCCGCCGCATCTAGTATGCGGTGGGCGCTTTTTTTATATTATATCGCCTTTTTACTCATACCCTATGTGTCCACATACGTGGACCTCCGATTTGGTTTTGCCATTCTCATGAAAGCCAAAACCAAACGGAGGTGCCATTTATGAAGTCTATTGATCTTGAAAAATACTATACCCGTCCGCTCTGCGAGGGAAATGATACGACCCTGCTTGTTTCCGATGAAGTGGCTGATGCGCTAGAAGAATTTATCCGTGAGGAAAACAACTACACTCTGCGTCGATATCGCGCTAAAGCTTACTATTCCCTCGACTGTGAGGACGGTATTGAGCATCATATCCTTTTCAGACAAGAAACACCCGAAGAACTCTATGAGAAAAAGCTGACGATTCAGCAGCTCAATCGGGCTCTTGCCAAACTTCCCTTAAAACAGAGCCAACATATTTATGCACATTTTTTCCTCGGAAAAAGTTGTCGGGCGATTGCCATGGCGGAACAAGTGTCGGTGAGGGCTGTTCAAAAGTCTCTGCGCAGTGGTCTGAAACGGCTAGGTAAAATTCTGAAAGAAAATTGAGCCAACTGGTTCGTTTTTGGACATTTTTTGAAATGGTTATTAGGAGACAAACATTTCTTCTCCCCGTTTGTCTCTCATGTGCCTTGAAAAGTAAAAATCCGACATTTTAGCAACATACAGCCTGTCTGGCCGCAACCCATGGAGCGACGGCCAGCACGGACGGAAATACCGCCAGGATACCGAGCCAAAGAGGAGCTGAATTCTCCGGCTATGGTGGAGCGATTAAACCCTGAATTTCCGGATGACCTGCAAGAACTCAATCAGTAAAGTTTGATACAAGTCCTCATCGCGGTGACCATTCACCATGCTGCATTTCAGCAAAAGAGGTGAAAACTGGTCATACAGCAGCTCCACAGCCTTGCTGTCGCCGTTCTTTGCCCCCAAAATGGCATCTCTAAATGCTCCCATCTTAGTTTTCCTCCATTTCTTTACGGATTTTCTCGCAAGCGTTGCGACGGTGTGTACTTACGGTGTTCTTTTCGACACCCAGTTTGGCAGCCGTGTCGGACACAGATAGCTGTTCGACATACAGCGAGATCATAACCTCGCATTCCTTCGGCGTCAGCTTATGCAGATACTTTCGGATGCTCTCCCACATCAGTTTCGATTCGACAATTTCCTCCACCGGTCTTGTCGTGGGCGTATACATTTTATCCACCTCCTCGGAACATTCCTCGATAGAGATCTCGCTTGCAGCCTGCTCCGCTTTCGCGCGCAGGTAGGATGCACGGCGATTGTAAAGAGCCTTCGTCAAGCACTTCGTAAAGCGCGCAGCCAGCTGCGCGTCCTCACCACTAAACCATAACTTGTTTTTCTTTGCCATCGTAAACCTCCTGAATTTTGAGTTTCATTGAATAGACCTCAAAATTCAGGAGGGGCGCGGGCAGAAAATGGCGGCCCTCTGCCGCCAAAACAAAAAAGAAACAAAAAAATACGCCAGATGGTTATAAAAACCATCTGGCATACGAATAATACACGAAAAACTACGCGGCGAAGGGACTTTTGAAAGGACACAGTAGCGCTTGAAGTTTTCCCTGCCTTAATACGGCATAGCTCCGCTTACCGGAGCGTCAAGCACATCTACCATGCAATACGCCTTTCCACTAAATAAGCCCTACAAAAAGAAAAAGCCCGGCAAGCAAAAACTTGTCGGGCAGAAAGTGGATTTACTTTTCTTCCATCCAACCAAGGAATGTCTGCAATTTCTGTATGTCACCGTCATCGAGGTCTTGCAGTCGGTTAAAGATATTGATACGGTCGGTTTCATCCCCGGCACCGGTAAAGAATTCCTGCGGGGTTAC